>Ga0315549_1003267_pt1 | contig 14626 bp, 15 predicted proteins | sample SalMarSW160200MG_FD_203101 | JGI IMG/M metagenome (GOLD analysis project Ga0315549, IMG submission 203101) | Salt marsh sediment microbial communities from the Plum Island Ecosystem LTER, Massachusetts, United States - Salt Marsh Sediment SW1601-200 ... | reverse complement strand
CCCCAAGGATCTTGCACCATTATGATTTCGGGGTAATCATCGGCTTCTTCTAAGTTGAATACCCGGTACAGGTAATAGTGTTTACGCTCAAGGCGTGCTTTCTCGAATTGTCTCCAACTCATATCGTAGAACGAATGCCTTTTAGATGACTTGACCTCAATGTATTTTGTCTCGCCACTCTTGGTAGCCACGATATCATAGCCTACGAAACCCTTACCTTCGTTGCTATCTGTGGCCCATCCTTGCGTTTGCTCATAAGAGCATACAAGCTGAATGGCTTTGGCCTCCGTTTCTAGATCCTCATCAGCGCCACTGTAAGGTGTCTTCGTACCGCCTGTGTCCCCACCTGTGCTCGAAGGCGCGATGCGATGACCAGGCATGCCTGGCTTAGCCTCACTTGGAGCAATCGGAGTTTCAGGCTGAGGGTGCAGCCGTTCTATGTCCCAATATCGAGTCTTTACTGCGGGTGTTATTGGTTCGATAGGAGGTACTGTCGGTTCGCTTGGTGGCGTTGGCCTAGTAACACCATCGCCATGTGGTGAGAGAGGTGGTTTGGAGACGCCCGGGCGTGATCGGATTGTCGGCCTAGGCACGCTTAACGGAAGATGGCGATATCCTCTCCTGTTGCAAAGTTGATTGATCTCGTCGGCCGATTCGCATCTCAGTATCTCCTCGTAGGCTGAAGCAACAGGCCTTGGATCTCTATCCGGATCCAGATGGCTGGCTGTCTCTCTGGCCAGACAATCGAGGAAAACCTCAGGGTCCCCTTCTTTTAGATATATGACATTGTCGTTGTCCCAAAGAGCATCGACTTCAACCTCTGTTCCGCTTACGTAACCTGTCGTCGTCGAATAGCCGTAATGGACCTTTACACTCTGAGACATCTCGACCTGAACGCTCTCCAGCTTTTCCTTGAGGCTCTCTAGATCAATTTGATCGTTCTTGAGGGTCAGCTGAAATCTCATGATTCCAACCGACCAGACACGATTCATTTTATCCGTCATTGCTTCGTCAAGGGTTTCGCCCTGAATGGAGGTCGGTCTTCTCGATATTACCCGAGATAGCCGTTTTACGCCGAGCATCATAAATAACGACTCATATTCTTCGGGTGTGGCGAAGACTGGGTCTGGGTCAAATCCCATCTGATCCCAGTCCCTAAGGTCTTCAATGAACACGCTTCCTGGTTCGTGGAGGTAGCCGTCGTTTCCAAGCACAACGGACAATATGCGCAGATCATCTGCCAACGAGTTATCAAGATCATTAACACTCTTTACGATAAGGCCGTACACTGTCACAACAGCACTTTGAGTCTCTGCATCCAACTGCTGGTTAGCATATTCCTTCGCGACCTTAGGCAAGATGCTGGCATAATCATCCGTTTGAGGACGATCCTTGACACCAATTCGCCGCAGGAGCCTCACGCAATCCCTGATGTTCTTGGGAGCCTGCCTTAGATAGTTTGAGAGAATCCTCTCAACTGGATCAAGAAAAACCATCGACGGGGTCCAGTATTCGCCGCCACCCATGTGGATACACGGCACAAACTTCAGCCTGTCTAAGCTAGTGTCAGCAGAACGTTCATCCAAAGCGCGGTATAAGTCGGTCCTTACGGCATGGCCATTCTCTACTAGCCATAGCAAATGATTGACGATCATAGCCGTGTCCACATCATCATGTATGCCAAGAAAGCTACATAGTTCAGGTCGAAGACCACTGAAATCAAGGAATGTCACCTGTGACTCGGCCAATCGCCTAAGTTCAGGTAACCAGAGATCTGACGACCTGAAAAGATCTGAATCATTGCCTTGCGCTGGCAACCACTGCATCTCACGAAGGGTGGTTAGTTCTGCTGACTCCTCTTGGTACTGCATCCAGTTGTCATTCAGGAAGCGGAGGAGTCGCCTAGCTTTGAGATGGCGATTCTTGTCTGAGCAAAGCGTGTGAGCTGCTAAGATAATATCGACCGGGTGCGGCAATTTGCGAACACCCAACCAGTTGAACATGGTTTCCCATTGGGATGGCTTAGAAGAATCGCCAATCCCAAAACCGTAAAAGCCGTGCGGTCTTCGATAAAACCACGGAAAAGTCCGATCTACTCGTGGGGAACGATGGCATAACAAATACCCCGGCGCGTACCCCTTTTGAGCACGGATGAGGTCAGCGTTCTGTAGTGCCTTCACTATTGACTCATCTTGTTTGAGAATAGTCAGGTTACTTTTAAGGACACCAAGTAGTGCAAGCTTTGTTGTATCATCGCAAGTCCCATATTGGGGCAGGAGATGATCCTTCACATAAAGGCCAATAGTCAGTTCAGGTACTGCCAGAACTTCTCGAATCCACCTCCGGAGCCTACGGTCGCTATAAACTTCGCTATTAAGGGCACAGTCGAGGCCGAGTGGATCGTCAATTACGCCCGTTTCTATAAATAGGGGGCCCTCTTTGCTGCCTAACAGTGGCCGCAAGACACCTCTCATCGTTAGAAAAGCTGATACGTTTCGTAGCTTGGTTAAATCTTCCTTCGTTAATTTTGCACTGGCTAGGTAAAGTGCAACACTCTTGAGCTTGTGCTCACGGTTCACGATCGAATCGCTTTCGTGTAACAATAGACCTTCTTGGAGATGAGTAGCCAGATAGTCGACAACCTCATGTGCACCGAAGATGGGGACTTCCGCTTCCTCAAGAAAACGTCTATGCTTGTACTGCAAGTTTTTGTGTACGAACCTGATACCACTGCCTACCATAATTGCCCTAGTACGCTTGTCGGCGCAATAGGTTAAAGGAGCCTCGATGCTGAATGGAAACACGAGCCCATCGTCTGAGATGCATAATGGCGTGCCATCTAGCGCCCTCTGGCTATTTTTAGCCCAGCGCGACTCTGTGAAGACCTTGTGTTTCTCAAGATAAGTCCAAATCGACTTGACTCGAGAGACTGTCCTGAGCATCTTCACCGGGCACTTTCGCATTGGTACACCAGTGCATTGGTCTTTCTTTGTGTCAAGATATTCAACCAGCTCTTCGGCACCGAAACGCCGTACGAGCCTCCGCAATACGTGCTGATGCTTGCTCCAAAGTGACGCGTCGACAATCGGTATGTCTTCTTGACTCAGGAGACGGCGCATCTCTACATCTACCCAGTAAACACGATCATTGTCGTCTTGGAACGCGTGAAGGTTTCCATGTTGATCTGGACAGAGACAGACCTGCTGCAGCTTGGCCTTCAATTCATCTGTAAGATTCTGTCGGCCAAGGTAGTCGTAGAGCCGCGAAACCTTAGCCTTGGTGTTTACGAACCGGGGGGCTCTTACTAATTTAGTTCCTGATGGTATGTGCGAAAGCGACTCTATGAGGTCTTCTGTCCGATACCATGGTATTGCAAGCTGCTTAATCAGTTCTGCGCCTTGAGAATGCTTCTGGACATCGCGGTGTACTAGTTTAACGTCAGATTCCTCTACGATTCTCCTTAACTCACCAGGGATCTGCTGTACCCCATGCTGTTTTGAGACCCAACCGTGCCGGGAGCTGTATATTACCTTCTTATCCTCGACACCTTGGGTGAATCCGCTGGTTATGCCCTCTAGATACTTGCGGTCTGGCGAGTGCGACATCGGAATAATGTCGTAGAACTGGCGTGGTCTCACTACAAGCTTTGTCAGCCTCTCGCCGATGTCTCCGCTCAACCGAGCTAGACATGTTATTAGCCAATGATTCCACTGGCCCTCATCCGTGTCTTGCTCATCACGGATGTCATCTCTGCCTGTGCGTGGGGAAAAGTGAGCGTTCATATTAAAACGGAAGCCGGTAGCTATTTTTGTTGGCAGATAGGCATAAAGTTGGCCCAGCGCTTCCGGTTCGATATCTCCTAGGCAAAAGGCGATTGCTGCTGTTGTCCTGTAAGGTGGCTTACTGTTGAATAACTTCATATACTCCCGGCGGAATTCACAACTGAAGATATGCCATTCGCAGCGAGTGTGATGCTCCGGTCTATGCTCATCTCGCGGAGCTTTATCTACTATTGATACAGTGACCTTTCGATGAACTACCTTCAGGGTGTTAGCAAGGAAGGATTCTTGAAGTCTAACCGTCCGTGTGGCGCGGCAAAGTAGCGACCTCTTGCCGTTATTCTCCTTCCAGCCTTCTATCAATCGTACATGTTCCAGAAACAATAAATTTCTGCTAAAAGCGGATGGTAATTCCTGAGCCAGGTTCTCTAGGCGACTTTGATTCACGTGCTTCACACCGATATCTCGCGCAAAACGTGACGAAGTAGTCCTCACGGGTAATACGAACTTAGCCCCCCTACGACCGGCTGATGCGCGGTCTTTCTCTTTGTCAATCGAGCCATTTTCTAAGATGGTTACACGAGCGCCATTCGAAATCACTGTGGGCGAGTCGGTGATGTGAAAAGCCGAAAGAAAACCGATGCCGAACTTGCCGATTTTATGGGATTGCCCAAACTTGCCGCTGGCGAACTCGGCTAGACGTCGGTAGTCGGTGTTATTAAAGGGATTTCCGTTGTTCTCAATCACTACCTCAGTTGGCGTAATAGTGAAAATCACTCGCTTGGCTTTCTCATCTTCGGCATTCTGAATGAATTCAGATACGATGCAATTAATTTCAGGGTAGTTGGCTAGCACCGCCCTGATGGACCCGTTGCGATCCGGTTGATGACTAGTAGGGATTTTATCAAGATTAACTGCCATATCTCACCAAGCCAGAGTCAAGTTGCTTACAAGGTCGTCTCAAATGATGGCTGTTGCGACGTAACTATCCATTATAGTTCAAATTGTAGGCTCTACCCCATATAGTGTCAATTCGGCGTTCAACTTTGTAAAAAGCGAACGCAAAGGCAGGAACACCTACCTCTCAACATGGTAGGGGGTTGAGCTTTTCGCTTAAAAGTATTATCAGAGGCGTTGTCACGTGGGTTGCGATCTGTCCAAAGAGGAATACGTATCGCTTGTTCGTTGCTTTAGTCGATTCTGGCATTTATAACCTGACGCGTTGCTGGTCCCGGGTAAAACCGAAAATAGACTGGAATGAAGCTAACAATATTCGCCCATGTCTCCAGTAAAACAAGTTGGCTGGGATTTTCAATGATTTTCAGAGTTCTCTTTCTTGACCCGGGCCAGCTCCATCTCTACCTCACATTTACCTAGGACCCGTGGTAGTTCCCATATCAGCCGCTGCCACAGCCCGGGCATCATTGACGTCCGAAAATAGCGACTCAACCAGTGTTTTCCCCAAGGTTCTGCTGATTGCGACAACGTGAGATTATGGCCCAAGGGTGCTACTAGTACTTCTAGCTCCAATTTGGTGGTGAGCATATCGGTCGCAGGTGGAACACGCGTTTAAAAAATGACCCGATATAACATTAAGGCGTGCCCATCCTGTCAAGGACTTCGTGCCGTATCATCTCAATGCATTGCGCTAGAGACTTCGTAAGATTCACAGTACTAGCGAGGACTTCAGTAAGATTGCCGATGGCTAGTGCGAAATGAGCCTTAGGGATAGGTTCGTCGGCAGCCTCGATGTGGAGATGAGGGCTTCTCTTATACACTACTGACAAATTTGTGCCATCGTCAGGTTCGTAAGGATCACAATGAAGGCAAAGCAACTCCTCTTCCTCCGCTGGGTAGCGCGTGTGATTGCGCCTATAGATAGTCAGGTAAGCCCTGTTAAGACAGTATCGCTGGCTCTTACTGTCAACCAATTCCCACAATTCGTAGTAGTTTGCCCAACAGTCGCGTTGAGGAGTAGCGAACCGCCATTCTCTAATTCTACTACGCATCGTAACGCCTTCATGTGCACCAAGCATCAACCTGCTGTTCCCAATCAACTGCTGGTCACAGGCTGGCCCACTATCTTTTCTTGACAAGGGCTTAAGAAGACACATAATATGTAGCCTGCGCTCTTGCAGCTCCTTTATGTCCAGTTCCACAGATGGCATCCTAGTCCTCCATCCCCAGAACTTGGCGCTCTGCGGCGGAGAGACCGTATAGCTCAATGACCGCGTGCTCCATCTCGCGGTCATTCTCTATAGTCGCCCTCCCAGCAAGGTACGCGTCGACGAGACTTAGAAGTCGGTTAAGGACTGACGCAGGAACTTGAGACAAGTCGGGTATCGGCACCTGTTTAAGCGTCTTGGGTTCCAGCATAATATAGCTTCTGCCGTATTTATGGGAATGCGATGCCAAGAACCACCCGCAAATCGGGGAGTTCAACACGGTGAGTAAGTATTTAAGCAGATCGTCCTCTGCCGCCACGTCACGTGCAAGTATAAACGGACCGCGGGACACCGCATAACTCCCATGCTGGTCTAAAGAGAAACGCGGAACAAGAACCAGGTGTGGAGAGACTATCTTTGGACGCAAGAGATTGCGAGGTACCCTGGGACGAGTGGGCCTCCACCAGTCCAATTCGCCCCTTTGAACTGTCAATCTCTTCTCCAGATTCGCTCGTCGTGACTCCAGGTAGGAGTACGTTCTGCGGAAGCGCGAACGGAGTTCCGTTTCAGTTAGTCTATGACCACTCACAAATGGGTAGAAGACACGCATTCCTGTATCTTCAGGCGTTCGGTACCGTTCCATCGCGCGGTCAGGTAAAAACGGTATGAAAACAGCCTCCTCGCCCTTCGGCACATCCCGTTTGGCTATGATGAATGTCTCATCATCACCTGTCGCCATTCCTTCGCAAACTTCAGCATAGTCCTCCAGTGTGGGGAAGCTGGCAAGTCTATGCATAACACTTGATTCCGCGGGCGGTAGCATAAACCATTCCTCACTAGCGAACTTCTGTTGACTGACCTCGTAAATGCTGTAGTAAGGAGTATCAGCATAGTGCCCATTTAGGTAGTCCTCCAAGGCATGTCCCACCGAGTCCTGGCATCTGATTATCGCTGCTGGAGGAGCCTTAGCGTCCCCTTTTGGCTTTTTCTGGAATATCAGGAGGACTATATAAGAACCTACGTCCTCAAACACTCTTATAGCTGACAGATCTGCAAGACATCGTATCCAGGCGGCAGTGGTAAGACGCTTCCGAACAGAGCTAGCAGTCTTGGCGACAAGGAAGCTGTGGGGCACCACAAATAGGCCGAAGCCGCCCGGCCTAAGCATCTCTAGCCCGAGTTTTAAGAATGCTAAATACATGTCTGTACGGCCTCGACTATCGTCCCTCATGAAGTCCCTTAGTCTTTCCCTCAACTGGCCACTCTGTATGCCCAGGGAAAGAAAAGGCGGGTTTGCAATAACCACATCGAAAGCATCCTTGAGCTCAGCGTTTTCCTCAAAATATTGAAGAGATTCGGCTGTTAGGATGTGAAGTGTCTGGGGCAACTGTCCGGTTAGAGCAAGGTGTAATAGAGCTAAGGAAAGCCTGCTTGCCTGAGCGGCATTCTCGTCAACATCGAGACCCATAACATTGTCGAAAGCCTTGTCAATAGTCTCCGAAGTTACACCATCCTGGAGGGGGTCACACTGCAGCTCAAGCAATGTCCGAAGGAATATACCGGAGCCGACAGCGGGGTCAATTGTTCTAAATCGTCTGAAAGCACTAGGGGGCATCTGCTCACGGATGAAACGAGCAAAGAAGCTAGCAATGAACTGAGGAGTGTAAATGCTTCCGTAGGTCTTGTTCCAATCTTCTTCGGGCACCTTGGGGAAGAACGACGCTTGTGGTGAATCCTCCACATGTAAGATAGACGAATAGTGCTCGTATATGCGACTCAGGGCGTGTTTCGACATTACGGAGAAGTCGTAGGTGTACGGTGCGAACCGGTTTGCGTAGAAATCCCGATAAAGATCTCGAGCCATATCTAACCCAAGCTTGTCGAATACAGCTAGTCGTCTCTCGTCAAACAGATATTTGGGAACATCGCTGCCAACAAGCTTCAGTAAGGCGGTCTCGATAGCATTTCGAAGTGTAGCATTATCGGATTTCGTAACGTCAAGCAGCACTTCTGTTGCTTCGTTGGATAACCAGCGCCGCTGGTCCTCAATAGCACGGACAAGGATGATCGAGTTGAATAGGGCCGAGAAACTCTCGTTGGGAATATCATTACCAAGCTCAGCGGCAAGTATTCGTTTCCACCATGAAATAGTATCTATCAGCGCCTGGTCCAGGGTGGGTAGATTGGGACTTGGTCGTCGACCTACTATCTCATCAAACGCTTCGTTACGTAGGCGGTCGAAGTTAGTTGCTGATATTTCTCCTCTCTCTACGAGTTTAGGAGGCGACGTCCTGTTGAAATAGACAGACACCTTATCCCACTCGATACACAGGTGCCAGTCGACAAGATTGTTGTAGGACAGCCCAAATAGACGGTATTGCTCCGAGCGTTGAAGCCGCTCAAGTGGACTGGACCGGCTCAAGAAGGTCAGTACAGCCGCAGGCTCCAAACCGTGCTCAACAACAAGGTGAGCCCTCGCCATCTTATCCACGAACGGGGGCTCGACAACGTTATAGCTCGGGCTCCATCCCAGTTCATGGGAGAAATCCCGCAGAGCACGACGAACATCTGCCTCGTGAAGATTTTCCGAGGTTAAATCGATAACTAGCTCATACGCGCTCTTCATGTTCTAGTCCTTTTCTAGAGTTCAATATCTCCCGGTTCTACTCCCAGTACCTCCGCCAACTTCCGGATGGTTCTAAACCTGGGCTTCTGGCGCCCCTTTTCGATTCGGTTGATGGTAACAACTACCAGCCCTGCCTTCTGGGCCAGTTCTTCCTGTGTTAGGAACTTTTTCTCTCTGATGTCTTTAAGCGAGGGCATAGCGAAGCATACCTGTTTGATAATCGAATGACTATTTGTGTATATACTAACGATAAATTATTTACAAATCAATATCCTACGTATATCTTATGTATAGCGTACTATTATCGTAGAAACAGGTAGTACAAGGCCTTGATCGAACTCAGCCTGGCTTGCCGATGAAACGGGGGCGGGCGGGAACAATGACCCACGACTACAAACGTAATGGAACCCCAACCCTGTTCGCCGCTCTGAACACTCTGGACGGGAAGGTGATTGGCCAGTGTCTACCACGCCATCGCCATCAGGAGTTCCTGAAATTCCTGCGCACCATCAATCAGCAAACACACAAGGGATTAGACCTCCACCTTATCGTTGACAATTATGGCACTCATACCCACCCCAAGGTTACTGCCTGGCTGGACAAGCACCGGCGTTTTCACATGCACTTCACCCCGACCTCGGCCTCGTGGCTAAATCTGGTGGAACGCTGGTTCCGCGAAATCACTGATAAGAGAATTCGCCGCGGCGCATTCAAGAGTGTTGACTCTCTCGTTGCGGCTATCATGGAACAACCTTCAAACGAACAATGCTGACCCTCAGCAGTTCGTATGGGCAGCTTCTGTGGAAACTATCCTTTCCAAACTCAAGAGAGCTAACGAAGTGTTAGAGACACTACACTAGAAATCCACAAGAATTCGGGTTTTCCCCCAGTCGAGGGCCATTTGTTCCTCGTAATTATCAGTCATTTGGATGCTTTCGCTTTGTGACTGGCCAGTCAGCATTGCACGATCACTCATGTAGCATTTTCCATACAAACATCCCGATTTTCACAGTAAGTTTCGTGGCTGGCAATTTCCAAGGTTCGGGGATTGAAGGTAGTCAAAGGTCTTTTATATAGTGACAACGCGGGTAATTACTACAGCCCCAAAAAGGCTTTCCAGTCTTTTGACCTCTATTTGAGGTTCTTTTAACCAAATCTCCACCACATTTGGGACAAGTTGCGGTACTGCCGTATCTATCCTTAAGCTCTTTGCTATGATGCGGAATACGAGGGTCTTCAGCATTTCCCATCCATCCCTCTGGCTAAACCCTTCATGATGGTGAGGATGGCAACGACGGCGCGTTGCACCTCTGCCGGCTCCTTTGAGAGCACCATACTCACATTGGGGTCCAGCTGCATGCAGCCGATATTTTCGGAAGTAGCAGCCTGCTTAGGGGAGAGGTAACCGGCGAGGGACATTAGCTCAGCCTCTTCCGTGCGCAGGGGCTCGGCAATCCTTCTCAGGATGCGGGCTGATGGAAAACGCTCTCCTCTCTCAATTCGGCCAAGGTGCGACGAAGAAACACCGGCGGCACTCGCCAGTTCCTGCAGCGTCAGCGGTATCGTAAGCCTTCGCTGCTTTAGTATTCTGCCCAGGTCACTTCTACTGTCTCCCGCCATAATGCCTTTCGCTCAGGCACACAATGTCTAATAGAAATGCCGCTTGACAAGTTCAGGTTCATCCGGCTGCCTTTCCGGAGTCGGCTCATCCGGCCCCTTTGACCTCCGTACACCTGGCGCAGACCTCCCGCATAGCTTGGACATACTGAAAATCCTCAAAGTCCTTGTCGAAGATGATTTTCACCTTGCCGCACTCATCAAGTTTGGGACACTCCTCGGGTTTCATCTTCTCCCCCCTCACTTCTCTTACGGGTGTTTTGGCAAATCCTTTGTGTACTTACTGTGTTGCCTCTTCCACTGAAATCTTCTTGCCGAATCTTGACGCTCGTTCCCTCTCCAAGTCTCTCCAGGCCATGTATCTCCCGCACCAGCGGGAGTCACGCCTGCAATACGCTTCCCTAAAGCACTCGGACATCTCCGCTATGCCGTTGTAGTAAGGACATGTATCTAGCAGCTCGCAGTCAGTCATCTCTATTCCTGCCTTCTAAGATATTCCTTGCTTCAGGTTCAGACTAGAAGAACTCGCCCCTTACCGGCAAATTATGCCGCTTGAGGAAATCTCTGAAATCAGCGATGCTTACCCGGAAGTGACCGCTGGGCAGCTGGATTGCCGGAAGTTCCCCATTCTTAATCCATCTGCGGACAGTGGCGGTACTTACCTGGCAATACTCGCCAATCTTACCCACAGTAATCCAGTTTTTTGGCCGTTTTGTTCCTGCCATTTTGATCGCCGCTCCCTGCACCTGGATTGTACTCCTCGGGCCGCCGACCTTTCGCTCTATTTCCCCGACTTGAATCTCCCGAAAGTGGCCAACCACAGTAATGCACCTATCAAATCCACCCAGCCCTTCCAACACTGGGGCTCACCATAGTAGCAAGCGCGGTCATACCTCGTTGCCTTGCTGTAGTGCTCACATTTTTCCAGAGGACACAAACCCATAGTTAAACACTGAGCCTCTCTTAATAAATATGGCCGGGCAGCTTCTTCGGAGCCGCCACACGGAAAGTACCGCTGAGGCCATTGATGAACACCGAATATCTGCCCGGCCTTTCCCTGGTTATGGCAAAGTTCACTTCCTCAGTGGTTCCCGCACTTACCTCTGCCTGCTTTTCTGCTTCCTTTACGCCGTCTATTTTCAGAACCAGGCTGTATATCCCCCACGTGTGATAGGTGTTCGTCACGGAGACAGTAATGTTCACGGTCTCGTTGGGCTGAGCTTCGGCAGGTTGGATGCTGAGGTCGGCCACCACAAATGGGCTCTGTACTTCTGGATCCGGTGGCGACGTCACCCCCAACCCGTCGCAGCCCGTCAGATACCCGACGTAAACGGATACCACGACTATCACTGATAAGCGTAAAGCTCTTGCCCACATCTGCTTTCAACTGCCCTCTCCAGAGTATGGTCAGCCCTGAACCCTACCGATCCTGAACATCTTGGTCCCACATGTCGGACAGATGCCCTGAGTTGCCGGTCTGCCGTTCTTCAAGGTAACACCCCTGGCATCCTTCATTTCCTTCTTGGTGCGGCATTTCACGCAGTACGCCTGCATTTTGCCTCCTTCTCGCCTCTACCTAATCTCTTCTCATTCTTGCGAGGTAGAAAATGACCACTCCCACTACTATCGCCCCTCCTATAATTCCACCAATTAGAGGCCAGTTGGTTGGTTTGACAGTTGCGGGTGGTGGCGTTGGAGACAGAGCCACAACAGTGAAGCTGCCGCTCGCGCCGTCCACGGTTACCGTGTAGCTGCCGGCTTCTTCCCTGGTTACACTAAAGCTCACCTCCTGGCTCTTACCGACACCGAGGGTTACGCTCTTTTCGGCCTCCTTTGCTCCGTTTACCTTGAGGACGACAGTATAGTTCCCTTCACTTCCACCGGTATTGGCCACCAGCATCGTGATGGTCACCGCCTCTTTGGGCTGGACCTGGGCCGGCTGGATAGAGAGATTCATTACCGAGAAAGCGGCCGGCGCGGGTGGTGGCGGTACCGGAGGGGCCACAACAGTGAAGATGCCGCTCGCGCCGTCCACGGTTACCGTGTAGCTGCCGGCTTCCTCCCTGATTACACTAAAACTCACCTCCTGGCTCTTACCGGTGCCGAGGGTTACGCTCTTTTCGGCCTCCTTTACTCCGTTTACCTTGAGGACGACCGTATAACTGCCCTCCCTACCACCGGTATTGGCCACGGACATACTGACGTTTACCTTTTCACCAGGGTTTACCTCAGTTGGTGACACAACCAGTGAGCTAAGGCTGAAGGCTGCCGGCTTGGTCTTACCGATGATGGCAAAAGTGGTAAAGTGGTGGACAGAAGCCGTGATTTTGTTGTTCTCAGTGTCAACCACGCATTCCAGCTCTACCCACTCACTCGCATCCTCATCATAGTAGGCTATGACCAAATTCTCTTCAGCCACGCCCTCGGGCAGCGAATCAGGATCGTAGCTCCAGGTCAAGGTTAACGGAGGGTCAAAGGTGGCGCCATCAGGACCGAAGTCATAAGCAAGCCCGATGACATTAGCATTCTCAGGAGGTGATGGCGGGCTTTCATCAATACTTGCTGTTAAATTCGCCAGCGGGTTTCCATCTTTATCCAGGGCCTTGGTGCCTTTGGGAATGGTTAAAGTTAGTTTTCCATCCTCTGAAGTGGCCGTGAATGTCTCCTGCACTATGCCTTTGCTATCGATTTTTATGCTACCCGTGGTGCCGAAGACATCCGTCTTGATAGTTGGTGCCGGGGCACTTCCACCTCCCCCTCCATCTCCCCCCGTCGGCGGTGGTTCTGGAACAGCTATGGTCACTGACAAGTTTTTCTGGGTCGGGCCGCCACCGGCTAAAAAAGTAGCAGTCCCCCCGGTGGCCGTACCGTTGGCATTGGTTACATGGAAGGCTATGGTGGCCCCATCCGGAATATCATAGCCTTGCACCAAAAGGTAAGGGTTACCACCAGTCCCGTAACTGCCACCCACTGTATTAACCGGGTTTTGGGTCGGTATGATTTCTCCAATGTCTACTGTGGCTGATATCTGGGTGCCAGCAGCTGCCGGGGCACCATTTACGGTTACGCTACCATAGAAGGCGTGGGGAAGTTTGGGTATCCCGTTGGCCAGAGCCGGAGTAGCAAAAAGCACCGCTAGAAAAGCCAGCACTATAAAAATAGTTGCTCTTCTCATAATCTGTCTCCTTTATGGGGGGCTTCGGTTAACTTAAGCCCCCCTTTAGAACAAAGCTAGTCTGGAATTACCCCGAAGCTCTTGGCAGCGTTCATGTGCACCCAGTAGCCATCAAACGCATTCAGCGTAACCGGAGTGGTGTCGATAGCGGCCCACTCGGCTCCAATGACCAAGGTGTTCGAGATGGCACCGGTAAACTGGTTATAGTTTCCCTGCCCTACCAGGTTAGTCAGGCCGGTTCCTTCCTGATTGCCGACCTGGACATAGCGAAGCTGGCTCAGGAGATCATAGGCGTCTGTCTCGCCGGCACAGCTTATGATGTTCCAGCCGGCACCCAGGTCCTTAGTTACCACTCCGGGCGCAGCTGTTGAGTAATTGATACCCACGCCGCCGCCACCGCTGGTCTTTAGATAGTAGGCGTCCACCGAAGTCAGCTGGGTGGCCAGGGTTACCTGTGCATAGCCGGTACCGGCGGTGTATTTGTAAGCCACTACCGCTGTCCAATCTGTGCCGGTGGTTACCTCTTTATCAACCGACACCAGCGTCCAGCCGTCCTTCAAAGCCAGCGTCTTTTCGTAGGTTGTGGGCGTAACCCCGTCTTCAACTTCGGCAAGCAGCCAGGGCTCGTAGTCCACATCGGAGCTTACGGCATCTCCGTAGCTGGTGTAAGCTGCTGTTGCATCAATAGGTCCGCTGGCACTACCCCACCAGTTGTTCTCTGCATCCAGTTCAGTACCGGTATCAGCGTTCTGCACACCGTATGTGATGTTGCCATTTATATTGTTGTAGTTTATGAGTACCCCGCCAGCGGAAGAGATGACCTTAACGCCGACATCGTTCCCGTTCACCGTGTTACGGGTGATGTTAATGTCGGTCAATGTCTGGCCGGCTTTTCCAACCTGTATGCCTTGGGCAAAGCTCTGAACCGTGTTGCCTTCGATATCAACCGTGTCCTGGGCCTCCGCATCATAATCCCTGGCCTGTATGCCCGACAGGACGAGTACCGCGGCATCGGTATCAAGGCTGTTGCCGCTGACGGTGGTATTGGAACGTTCCGTAGTGATACCGCGTACGATGTAACCGGAGAACTCATTGTCAGCAATAGTAATGGTGCCCGTACCTTCGTCACGGTTGATGTAGATTGCTTCAAAGCCCACGGTTCCGCTTCCATGATGCGTAAAGGTATTGTCATGAATATCGAGTCCGGAGATGTCGACCCCGGGCATGGCATTCTTGTGGTAGGTTATTAGCCCCTGGGAAACAT
>Ga0315549_1003266_pt1 | contig 14626 bp, 17 predicted proteins | sample SalMarSW160200MG_FD_203101 | JGI IMG/M metagenome (GOLD analysis project Ga0315549, IMG submission 203101) | Salt marsh sediment microbial communities from the Plum Island Ecosystem LTER, Massachusetts, United States - Salt Marsh Sediment SW1601-200 ... | reverse complement strand
AACCGGCAATAAACTTTACAGCTCCGCCGCTTTCATCTTTGATTTTGCGTCCCACATCCAGGAATTTATCCACTGTGGAAAGCATCTCACCGACCTTTTCTGGATCGTCGGTTCCGAGATATTTCTTTGCTATGCTTCTTCTGTAGAAGAATCCACCTGGTGTTGTCTGCCAGGACAGCGCTCTTAGGACTCCAATAGAATCCGTACCAACGCCAACGACATAATCTACCAGATCGCCTGTGGCAGGATTGAACTGCCCCAGATCAGCGTAAAATCCGCTTTCTACCAGATCGATAACATTTGAGTATTCAGCCGTGAACACATCCGGTGCGTTCTTTCCGCTGCGTAGTACCGGTCGAATCTTGTTCAGATATTCTTCACAAGGAACAATGGTAAGCTCAACTTTTACACCTGTGTAAACTGACTCAAATCTGTCGATCATCTTCTTTACTTCGTCGGTAAAAGACCACATATTCATAGTGCCTTTAAAGGCTGTCGGATCTTTTACAGCCGGCGGACAAGCAGTAAGAGAAAGAATGAGTCCTACAACAAGAAGAGTAAAAACCGCCTTTTTAATAAGGCCTCCTTTATTATGTTATTGGGTCGTTCCTACAGCCAGGGCATACTTTAACATATATAGAATTTTATGACAAGATATTAATTCTAATTTTTTAAAAAATCGAAATATTTTTTTACGGATTTACTATGTGGCTCATGAGCTTTAGTTTTAACGTAAAATAGTACACAAATCAGGTGATTTCAGTCGTTTTTATAAATAATGAATTGGGTTACGACGTTTTCCTGATTCTTTGCCATCGAGGCGATGTTATCGGCGGTTTCTGCAATTTGGGTATTCTTTTCGGACTGCACAGCCACCACCTCACTGGCCTTCTCGGCTTGTTTCGTAATCTCTTGAATCGAGCTGATAAGTGTCACAATATCGTCAGGGCTTTTGGTAGACTGGGATGCCAGTTTGCGGATTTGCTCAGCCACAACGGTAAAGCCTTTGCCGATTTCTCCGGCCCGTGTTGATTAAATATCCTTTTGGCTTCCAGTGCGCCTTGCCACAGTGCTTTCCAGTATGGCTTTGGCCGCGAAACCCGGTGTATTACCTTCAGTGATATAAATCAGATCAAGTCCGGGAAGCTGTTTTATCATTCTAGATACGGCTTCATACGTCTTTTCCTAATTGGCCTGTGTCTCTTCCATGTCGATGTTATGGTTGGCAAACTTGAACCCAGGCAGGATAATGGCAACCTGGCCCCTGCCATTCAAATAGTTGTCATTCTTCTCTCCGCAGATCTGCCCTTCCTGATAACTGTTGTTCCCGATAAAACAGAGCCATCGGGAGGGCTCGGCCGTAATGGAATTGAAATCCTCAATGCTTTCGTTTATGAGTGACACTATAGTGTTATGACGAATGCTCAGCCTTAAGTAAGGCGGTGCAGCGTAATGAAGGCCTTTAAATATATTTTTATCATAAGATTTTTGCAATCTCCTGCATCTTATCTTTAGTAAGCGGCCAGGACTCCATGGCCAAGGGGCCCCGGTTGATGCTGGCTAAATTATATTTTTCACAAACGGCAATCACTGCTGCGTTGTCGTTGAATATATTTTCCTCATGCTGAACAGCCGTACAATGCCGGCCTTGGGCAAAAACCTCGGCCCGCTCGGGATAATCCGTACCCAGACGCTTCAGTGATGCATCGCAGGCCCTGCGAATAAATTCCGGAGAGGCATCTGTTCCGGTTATCTGCTTACTCTGCTCGTCGAACAGATTGCCGAATTTGGTGGCAATTACTACTTTATCGCGTCTTACTTTAATACTGCTTCTTCCCAATCTTCTCTGCATAATCATCTCCTTTTATCCAGTTTTTTCAAATAAAACCTACTTAAAAATCAGCTTTGAACTTACTGAACAAATTTTTTACTGAACAGAGCGGCAAGCTCTTTATTCAACACTTGCGGATTAACAGGCTGTGAAGCATGATTCAGATAAAGACCGAAATAGATCTCATGGAAGGTATGAAAATTCAGGTTTATATTATGCTTTAAGGCGATATCGATGACATCGCTTACCCATTCAATTCCTCCGAGTTTTTCCGTAAAACAAAAATTAATACAGCCGAACTCACCCAGATAAAGCGGAACGTTATGTTTACGACCGAAAGAGACAAAACGCTCTATTTCCGCAGCTAAGTACGACTTATCACGCGGCAGGGCATAGCCATCCACAGTATAAAAATCAAGACGCAGGCGTGCCTGCCTTTCAGTCCCTGATTGGGGGCCAGATTTGCACTACCTGTCTTGTTTTCACTCCAATAATACCAGCCCTGCATGGACTCGGCTGGTAAGGACCATGTTTGTATAACCGATCCATTGGCTGTCTGCTCGGTGATCACAACATCATCAAACCATACAGTGCTCCCCGCGCCGATACTGTGTGCCTGAAAAACAGGAACCGCATATTTGTACCGACTATCGCTATAAACATAGGGCGTTCCCTCCAAATAAGTCCACTCGGAATCTTCCGGTAGAAGCTGGGGATTATTCATAATGGCACCGGCCCACTCCGGCGTGCCCGTTACCTCAATCAGCGCCGGATCGGGATAGCTGCTTTTGCGATCTTTTAAAGAGGGCACCCACGGTGCACGCTGGTGAGTAAAATCAAACGGCTTATAAAAATGAAACTCGTAGACAATATTCTTGTCATTAATTAAAAAAAGTTCATAGAGCCGTTTATGTCTTCGTTCCAGTCGTTCTTTACCGCATTCATCCGCTCCACGAAAATGATATGGTGAGGATCAACCTGACGGATGGCCTGTACTATTGTTTTGGTCAGAGTCTCCCATTGGCGGATATCTCTACTCACCACCGGCTCGTTAACCAATATCAAACCCCAGAATTGTGGGTTCGTCTTTGTACCTGCGCGCAATCTCCTGCCAGAGTGCGGTCAGCCGCTTCTGGTTCTGCTCACTATCCCACAGGTCCAGGGCCTCCCTTACCCAGTGATTGAAAACCGCCCTGAGGTACGTGCATATTGAGCACGAGGTATATTCCCTGCTCTTTGACCCAGGCGATATTCTTGTCCAGCCAGTTAAAACCTGTGTTTTTATACGTAAAGGAAAACAGGTCATCTTCAAAAATCCGGTAGTTGAGATAAAAGCGCACCGCATTAAAGCCCATGCTTTTAATACGTGCGTAATCTTCTTTACCGTGATGATTGACAGGGGGGAGTGAAGGATTACCCCATACTTCATTGCCGAATGCAATACCTTTAATATGGAAGGGCCTGCCGTCGGGAGTAACAATCCTTCTGTTTTCAACATGAATAAGCGGATTTTGTGCCGGGGGAACTCCCGTGCGCAGTTGTTCATCCAGCTCATACACAACACGTATATCCTGCGAACACGCCGCGCCGAACAGCAGGAGGATAAGCAGTATTGATGTTATTTTAACAACAGCGCTTTTCATAGTTTATCCTCTTTTTATTCTACACTATAGCCAAAGGGAAATAAAACCTTTTTTTCATCAAGACTGTTGAAATCAAAGGGAATTTGGTTCATAGCTTTAGGCCAGGTGAAGGGCAGCTTTCCTGTAAAAGCATAATCTCCGAAAAGCACATCGGCCACTCCCTGGCCTTCGCTTCCAGGCAGCCAGGCAGCCACAACAGCATCACACTGAGCCATAACATCGCTTATTATCAAAGGCCGCCCTGAAATAACGATGAGTACCAACCGATCGCATCTTTTACGAACTCGTTTTATAAGTTCAACATCAGCGGTGCTTAATGCTAGATTCTCCTGGTCTCCCACACCTTCGGCATAAGGCAGTTCACCTACGACCACTATTCCCACATCCGCTGTACCGGGTGTACCGTCCTGATTGGTAACATTCTTATAATCACCGTTCCGGTCATAGCTTACCGCAGCAGCACTTGACACTGTATTTTCAATACCTTCGATAATCGTTGTGCCTTCTGTAATAGCGCCTGTCTTTCCCTGCCAGTCAATAGTCCAGCCACCGCACTGGATGCCGATATCGTTAGCGGCAAGCCCTGCAACAAAAATACGCCGGATGTCTTTTGAGAGCGGGAGAGTGCCGCCGTCATTCTTTAAAAGCACTAAAGATTTGCGGACTGCCTCACGCGCCAGCTCCCGGTGGGCTTGAGATCCCACTACAGGCAGTAAATCCCTGTCGGCCAAAGGTCTTTCGAACAGTCCCAATTTGATTTTTACCGTCAGAATACGGCGTACGGCGTCATCTATACGTTCCAAAGGCACATCACCCTTCTTAACCGCCTGCATGAGTGCATCGATAAATATTTTATAATAAAACGGTACCATAATCATATCCAAACCTGCATTAATGGAGGTAACAACATCACTGTAATAATTACCGGGTATCTGATCAATGGCCTTCCAGTCGGAAATAAGAAATCCCTCGAATCCGAGTTCCCCTTTCAAAACATCGGAAAGCAGGTATTTATGCGCGTGCATTTTAGTATCTTTCCAGCTTGAGAAGGAGACCATAATACATTGAGCTCCCCCGGCTATTGCCGCCGCATAGGGAGGCAGATGAATCTTTCGTAAAGCAGCTTCATCCACCTGAGTTACACCCTGATCTATCATGAACTTATTCATAACAACTGTGTTCGATGTTCCCCACGCAGTTCCGCCGTCGGCCAGATAGTGCTTGGGTGTTGCCAAAACAGTCGTCGCCGCTCCTAGACCTGATGAGTCCGCATTCTGCAGACCTCGAATATAGGCCCTTGCTAATCGGGCAACTAGTTCCGTATTTTCACTATATGCCTCGTAGGTCCTGCCCCAGCGAATATCCTGGGGAACAGCGATCACCGGCGCGAAATTCCAGAGGGCACCTGTAGCCGACATCTCTATAGCGGTAATCCTGCCGATACGCTCTGCCAGATCGCTGTCACCCGCGGCACCCAATCCGATATTGTGAGGGAAAATTACCGCGCCCTTCACATTGCTGTGACCGTGCACTGCATCCACACCGTAAATAAGAGGAATTCCTAAACGCATTTTTAATGCCTGGCTCTGAAAGCCGTCAATCATATCGGCCCAGGCTTCAGGTGTATTGGGTTTTGGACATCCCCCGCCACCGCTTAAAATACTTCCTAAATACATGGAGGTAATGTCTTCAGGATTAATAACATCTTTTGCTACCTGAGTCATCTGCCCGATCTTTTCTTCTAATGTCATCCGTTTAAGCAGATCCTCTACCCTCTCCAGTACGCTGGCTTCAGGATTTTTATAGAGGACGCCATCTCCGGTTCTCCCATCCGGTGATGAAGAGCTGTTGCAGCCGGATAATAAAGCTGACAAAGCAAGTATCGAAAGAATCGTAACTATCCATACCTGTTTTTTATTCATTATATGCTCCTTGCTTATTTTTATTAGATAACAATTACCATTATCAGTATCTCAATTACTTTTTACCTTTATTTTTCTGCTATAAAAATCTATACACAGTCTCATGCCTGTATTTCTGTCCCGGCCTAAGAATAACATCCGGAAAGTGCGGATGGTGTACGGCATCAGGATAGTACTCTGTTTCCAAACAAAGCGCTCCATACTTATTATATATTTCTCGTCCTCTTCCGCATATTCCATTGAGAAAATTACCGGAATACAGCTGAATACCCGGTTTCGTAGTATACACTTCCAGACCCCTGCCGCTGTCCGGCTCAAAAAGGCGGGCTGCCAGGGTTAATCCCGGTTCGCTGCGATCAATGATAAAACAGTGGTCATACCCGCCCTTTACTCTGTTCAAGTCTTTTCCCACCTGCTTGGCCTCTGTAAAGTCCATTGGTGTCCCCTGCACATCTGCAATCTCTCCGGTTGGAATAAGCTCTTCATTAACGGGTAAATACCTGCTGCAGTTTAACTGCAGCAGATGTGCTTTAATAGTACCTGTTCCGGCTCCGCTTAAATTCCAATACGCATGATTGGTCAGGTTCACCGGGGTTGCTCTATCACTTTCGGCATTATAGCTTATTTTTAATTCACCTGCCTGATTAAAGCTGTAGCTTACCTTGACAGCCAAATTGCCGGGATAACCCTCTTCACCATCGGCACTCAGGTATGAAAATGCTATACCGGCACAGTCACTGTGTTCAAAGCTTTCTGCTGTCCAGAATACTTTGTGAAAGCCCTTTTCACCGCCGTGAAGATGATGCCGACTGTGATCGTTGCACGCCAAAGTGTATTTTTCAGTCTCTATAGAGAAACTGCCTCCCGCTATCCGGTTGGCAAAACGCCCGATTATGCCCCCGAAAAACGGGTGAGGTTTTACATAGCTCTTAAGATCATCAAATCCAAGAGTTATTTCAGCCTGGCGGCCCGTGCGGTCAGGCAGCTTAACCGAGGTAATAGTTGCGCCATAATTGATAAGAGAAACACTCATGCCGGCTGAATTTTCCAGCGTGTATTCAAACACATCTTTTGCTTCGCTTAATCTGCCGAAAAAGCGGTCTTTAATTTTCATATCCTCCTCCTAACAAAATTTATCATATATCATAATTCTAATTGCTATTATTTTAGCACATTAATTTAATTTAGTCAGTAGCTAAACCGCTTAAATTAAAAAATATGAAAGAGAAAGTTTTAATTAAGATGCGCGGAAAAGAGCATAAAGCCGCTATTCCTCTTCCAGCCCCGCAGAGTAAAGGCTGGCACAGTTCCTGCCCCTGCGTTTGGATGCATACAGGGCTAAATCAGACTGCCGTATCAGTTCCTCTTCCGCGAGTAAATTCTTCTGAGAGGTAAAGCTTATACCCACACTTATGGTCACTTTGATTTTAACACCCAAATATTCAAACTCCATCTCTTCGATTCTAGAGCGGATCCTTTCGGCAATCATGTAGGCGAAATCTTTTTTACATGATATAAGCATTACTACAAATTCTTCTCCTCCGAATCTGGCCGCCACATCGCTCTTGCGAATACTGGTTTTTAATATTTCTGCCACATCAAACAGAACACGGTCACCGGCCAGATGGCCCAAGCTGTCATTGAGTTCCTTAAAATGATCGATATCGAACATGAGTAGGGCCAGATCCTCCTTATAGCGGGAAATCCTGGAAAGCTCTTCCTGTACTCGTTTAATGAAAAAGTGATGAGTATACAGCTGAGTTTTGGAATCGATAATAGCCCTCTGGTAGTAGATGTTTTTTTGCAGACTTACCGAAGCACATTTCATAATCCAATCTATATACTCCAGTTCCTGTTCCGAATATACTTCGTCGATGATTTTTCTGCCAAAGACAATAAAGCCGTACATTCCCCCCAAGCCCATCAGAGGCATTACGATCTCCGGATTGAGCGGATTAAGGGACTCGGAAAGCTTAGGATTGGCAATAACCTCGACAAACTCAGCAAAGGTCATAAGTCCGGAATGAGAGGCAAAGAACTGTCTGTAAGGGATAATCGATTTAATGGTTATAAGGTTTTTCACTCTTTTTAGATTACGGAAACAGATGATATGTACCTTATCGCCGGTTCCCTCTTCCTGCAGCACAAAGGCCAGATAAGAAGGCACAAAGCGATCCAGCATATGGTCGGTTATAAAAGTAATGAGCCCGATAAGAGAAGCTTGATTAAAAAGCTGTACGACCTCGTCTAAGAGTTTATCTTTGGCGTGCACCTCTTTTTCAAGGCTTAGAATCTGATCCCAGACGCCAATTCTTTTTAACAGTTCATAATTGGCAATAACATCGGGATTTGAATTTATAGCATGCAAATAATCCTTATGCATAGGCTGTGGGTATTATCGACTCTATAAAGATTAATACGTTGCTTTAAAAAATGCAACTGTAATTATCGTTTAGTTATTATATAAATTATTCGATTACGCGTATATCCTCTACCTGAATACCTTTTTTTTCAATCTTACGCCAACCTATGCTGCCTGTAATATAATGACCCTGCACTTTGACTTTCTTGTCTAAATACTCTGCGAAGCCAAGAGATCTCTGCTTTTGATTAAAGAGAATAACCTCGCTTCCGCCGGTTGTTGCCAGCACAAAGAATGAGTACTCACTGAGCGTTCCCGCGAATTCGGTCTTCTCCTGAACAAGGCCCTTCAGTTCTACAGGCCCGGCCGAAATGCGGTCCTGACTGTTGTTGACGGGCAGGGGTGGAGTGTTTTCATCCACACCAAGACATGAAGTTAAAGAAACTGCACAAACAATAAGAGCAAGTAAAAAATATATGACGACCGCTTGTCTTTTTTTCATAAAAAGTCCTTTAAAAAAGCTTGCCTTCTTTTATAGAAGGCAGGCTTTAAAAACTAAAACTAATGTGTTATAGATGATCGTGTATTTCTTCTTAGTAATGGTTTTCTATGCAATGTTCCTTCTTGTACGCTAATTAAATATACTCCATCCTGATTCGCAAATGAATCGATCTCAATATAATATCTTCCATCCTGTGGACAATTAAACTCAATTGGGAAACCGATAAAGCCCCAATCAATTGCATTATTAAGATCATCTGCAGAATAAAGGTACATATCTAAGATATCAAAAAGACCGTTACAAGCTATGATATAATTCGTATCTGAAACCCCATCAAAATAAAGCCAATCATCATCTGAAGGATCATCTAACGTATGAATTTGAGCAGCACCATTAATTGTTATCTCTTTGGCGCTTGCAGATGTATCATCAGGTTCATACTCATCTTCAACAAGAGGAGGAGCACCGAACGAATCCATTAAAGCAATATAACTTGCCCAGGAATTCGATCCGAAAGTTAAAATTGTGTTGTATGTTGCTACGGGATAGGTACTTAGCCCATATAAAATGTTATGGAAAATACTTATGCCCGTGGCAGGGTAGATATAGTTTTTCATATACGCCACACTGTTCGATACTTCACTCTGTACATTTTGAGCGTAATCTTTGACACTTGAACTGATGACTGGCGAATTCGTCACACCTGTAAGATAGGCGCCGAGATCATTGTAGTAATCCCACAGGGGTACACCTATACATGATAGAAGAGCCGCATAATAATAAGAAGATTGAGTGCCGTTACCGTTTATATCTGAAACAGCTGAGTTGGCAAAGTTTTCCAAAACGCTGGCCAGGTTATCAATGCGTGCCAAGTAGATAAGTGAAAGTGTGAATGCTCTATTCATGTCCGGAGCACTGAAATAATCATAGGCGGAATCGCAGAAAGCCTTCCCGATATCCAAAGCCGATACCCCGTCCACACTGTTCACAATAGTTTCCAGCGCTTCATACGACCATTCTTCTGCGGGAAAGAGTGCTTCAGAAAACAACATATAATCTGCGTTAGCACGCAGCTCATAGGCCAGCTCTACACCGCCCATCAGACAGGCATAGGCGTGAAACAGATCCACGTTACGCCCGAAGGGTTTTTAAATAAGCGGTCGCCTTTCCCAGCTCCCAGTGCGATAAACAGTCGTTTTCAGCATCATCAAAAGCAATACCGTATGTCACATAAGTACCGTTTGTATTTTGATCATCAAAGCCGCTGCCGTGGTTGAAAACAGAATACATATAACCGTCTGCAGAATAATTGGTGACAGCCCAGTCCAGAAAATCCTGGGTTTCTGTTAAACTTCCCGAATTGATTTCAGGCTTATCCACTTCAAGGTCTGTACTAAAAATGCCGCCCGTAAGATGGTAGTACCCGTCATCTAAGCTGGAAACCCAGCCTTCACCTTGGCTGTCAACATCATAACAGTCCATGAACACAACTATATTGATCTTGTCGTTTGTATCTGCGTCCTCTATACTCTCCAGTGTGCTGAGATAATCGGATACGATACCGAAGTTCTGTTCAAACGCATAATCAATATTATTGTCTATGGCAAAGTGAATCATTACGGTCCAGCTGGCCCTCGGATTATCCGGATAGGTAACACCCTCGGGGTCTCTTCTCGGAGGCGGGCAGGCTACTATCAAACCGATAATAAAAATACTTAGTAAAAAAAGCGCTATTCTTCTCATCTAAACTCCTCCACATGACTATATATTTTTTAAAATTAGAGGAAATTGCAAAACTCAAAATATATTAAGTTAGTAAAATATTTATTCTTTATACCATAATAATTTAGCAATTTCCATTTTAGGAGCTTCTTGCAAAAATGTTATTTTTGCAAGAAGCTTATTAATCTAAAATTTAGCACATTTTTTCAAAAAAACAGATTCTTTCTATTATAAACTATAAATTTCAGAATATAAAATAACTTCAAGCTGCATACATAAGTTTTTAAGCAGCCGGTAATATTAACAAAATGCCCGGCTTAAGTCAAGTTGATTGCTATTACTTTATTGCTTTCTCTAAAAAACATACCGTAAACGGCAGATGATTGAGCTTTTTTACGGCGATCACTATAAATCCATAGGTAATATACCACTTTTTTAAGATATTATTTTCCGCAATAATTCCAATGGAAACGGTTTTAGCGTGCCTGCTTTTTAGATATGCAAAGGCAAAATCCAAGAGTTTTGTGCCATACCCCTGATGCCTTGCTTCAGGCAGGACGGCCAGTCGTTCGATAAAAAAAATCCGCTCATCTTTTTGTGATCGTTCAACTGCTATACATCCTATGAGCTGCTTCTCTTTGACCAATCCGAACAATTTCATGCCTTCATTAATAGACTGCTTTAATTTTTTAAAGGTTATGAATGCGGGATTGGTCGGCGCATTATGCTTGGTTAAAGCAAATTCATCCGCTACCGTTTTAAATGACCTTTGTATTACCCGTGTACAGCGCATTATATCTCTGTCAAAACTGATCTCTTTAATCACAAAACCCTTCCACTATTTAAATTCCAGCCTCTTCTGATAATAAATTGTATCCAGATACCTGTCAAATTTATAGCCGACCTCCTTAAACAGGCCGCATTTTTTATAGCCGAACTTTTCAAACAAGCTTATACTCGCCTGATTTTCTGCACAGATACCGGCGATGAGCACGTGCACCTTTTTTTATTTTGCCACCTTTTCTAAAAATATAACGGCCTTGCTACCGATTCCTTTTTGCTCATAATCCGGTTTTAAATATATCGTTATCTCGTAAGTAAATTTGGAACCACCCTTCTTGCTGTATGGTCTCAGCAAACAGAATCCTGCTGTCTCCTCATTATCTTTTATTATGAATGCTTCCGTATTTTTTGCAGAAAATTCAAAATGTGCGATCACCTCATGTTCGGACAGCGGTTCGATATGGTACGTAGCTGTGGAGTACCGTATATAATAATTGTATATTTCTGTGATTGATTTGTAATGCGTATGATTTATTTGTTCGAAAACAATTGTGTTCATATTATTTTTGATTAATTCGTTTTATCCCCTCGATTCCGTGCTGATCTGTAATTATCCATCTATTCCTCCATCAATCCGTACGATAAAATCCGTGATAAATGCATAGAACTGTTGTGTCTGGTCGATCATGGGCCAATGAAAAGCCTCTCTAAACTCTTTGTTAAAAAGTGATTCCGCCACAAGATAAAAAGAATCAATACCAAGCCGATCTATAAGCATCCATAGGCGTTTTATCCGGGCATCCATACCGTAATTATTGGCTGCAGCAGGAGAACTCCTGCCGCAGCCAAGCAGATCAGGGACAATGAGAGAGAAAGTTTTTAATCCCGCAGCTGCAAATGCCTCTTTGAAACTAAGACCTGATTCTCATAATCCGTGAATATTCCCAAGTCAGTTATTAAATACATTACTCAACTACTATTTCATAATATTCGGATTCCATGGCAGCGAAATTGACAACAACGCTCCGCCCTTCAAATCCATGCACATTACAGCGAGCCCTCACCTTTACTGATTTCAACTCTAATGTAGTGTGTTATACTTCTCCAAATCTAAATATGAACAGGAGGAAGAGAATCCCGCGGGTTGTATACCCAAGGACTGAATCAGTCTTGTCCAGTAGTTCACCTGAGCGATTGTTGAACAGATTACAACAAACTGCCGTTCGGAAAACTTATTTCTTAGGTTGTCTATTGAAGCCGTGCTTATGGAAATCGGAGTACTTGTAATCTCTCGCGTGTAATTAAGCGCTGCCTTCTCTTTTTCGGAAAATGAACCAACATCTTCCAATTCCCGTTTGTTTTGTAGTGCTTCAACTTCCTCTCTTGTGATATTATATTTTTGGAATTCATATGAGTTCATATCAATACAAAACGGGCACGAAGCCCAGAATGAGGTCTGCATTCTTATAAGTTTCAGCAATCTCTTGGAAATCCCTTTTTCCCGGTGCGCAATGAGTGATTCGATTACCGCAGATCCCACAGCGGATTTCGGAAACCATGAAAGCAGGCAAAACGATCTCTGAGATATGATATTTTTGCCGGCAGATACCACTTTGCTTTTTTTTCATAAGCCCTTTTCTGTTTAAAATATGTCAAATCCGCCTGCATGACATGAGGTGCCAGTTTTGCCAGCATACGGAATACATGGAAGATCATAACACTTCCAAAATCCGGTTTGAGTTCCTGTTTTCTCGTAAGCTGAGAGTAGAATGTTGCAGCCGCTTTCCTTATCTTCTCATTACTTTTGTTTAATATTTTTTCAGTCAGAGGGAAGGGCAGCATCTCCACATAGGTTTTCCCTGTCATTGTAAATCCCGCTCCGGATGCCCATGTCTCTAATGGTTTAAATACACTGCTCTCCTGCCATTTTGTGCATGCCGAAAGCAGATACGCTTTCTTGCCGAAGTATTTGGGCCTGTGGCAGTTGTAAGCCACATGATCTAAAAAGTTTTTCATTCTGCCGGTCACGCTAAACATATACCCCGGAGAGGCTAATACAATTATGACATCCCACACAGAAATCTATTGTATAATCGCTTAAATAAAGATACTCAAAAACAACATCAGTCATAACCTTTAATTGCTTCTCAAAATAGTTAACGATCTCTGTAGTATTACCGCTTTTTGAAGAGCTCATTACAGCAATAATTTTCATAATGAATTATTCTCCTCTATTAATAACAATTCTCCGCATCTTCCAGGCTATATCACTCTTATTGTTTTTTTTCGCCAATATATTTTCTAATTCTTCGCAAATAGCTTTCCTCTCACTATCCCTTAATTTTCCTTTTATATAATCTTCCTGCTCCCAGATGGTTATAGTATTGGGATAAAACCAGGCTGCTGCCTGCCGGTTTAAAACCGGCAGGAGAACACTATCATTATACACTACGTTGCTTTTGTATTTTGCTTTTCCAAGTGTTTTACCAATATACAATTCCGCTCCCTGCGAGGCAATAAGTCCCCGGTTGGCCCTAAGATACTCTTTAAATACACCAATATCAGTAAAAATATCTTCCAACTCTTCAATACATAACATTCCACCATTAGTTAATTCGCCTGCCCAATTGTTAACATTTGTGACAGTATCTTTAAGATGAGATAAGAGAAATCGTGCATAAATAATATCAGCATGCACGGGAAAGGGAACTGCGGTTACATCATGTTTAAAAAAATTATATACCGGATAGTGCTTGTGTGCCAATTTAAGGAAGGCATCAGATAGGTCAAAACCATATATATGCTTACACGCTGTGGCCTGTTTAAGCATATGGGTGGTAAACCCCGGCCCTCAGCCGAGGTCTAAAGCAATGTTTACAGACCTCCGGACAAACTGCTTAATAAAATCATGAGCCAGAGGATTAAAAAAATTGGCTATTTTTTTAAGACGCTTTGCGGCTTTTGTGGAAGTTCCAAATGTATAACGCATTAATTTCCTTTGTACATTTTTATTTTTTTATCTTACTTTGCTAATTCCATTCCCAAAAGAATACTTTCATCCACAAAGCCATTTTTTTTATAAAAATTAATAGCCTTTTTGTTATCAATACTTGCGCTCACCTCAATTTCATTGAACCTTTGTATATTTGCCAGAACCTTTATTTTATTAATTATAAGTTCACCTATTCCCCTGCCGCGAACAGCTTTATCAACAATCAATTCATTTATAAGTGCCGTACCGCCCGCATGAAAGAAAGTCTTGTATATGATCACACTCATAAAGCCGACAATCTTATCTTCTAATAGGGCAACATAATTCTTATAAATACTTTTATGCTCGTACATCTTTTCAAAGGTAGCTGTAATTGTTTCCGCAAAAATATCATGTCCGGAATTAAATAGTTCATCTAATTGCCCCATTAAATCTGCAACCCGGGCAACATCCTCTTTATGCATATCACGAATTATTATCTCATCATTCATTAGTATATAACTCCTTCTAAATGTAGGCTTCATTAATAAAGCAATCATTATTAATGTATAAGCCAGTATAACTTTTTCTTGATTTTTTTATCAACTTCAATTTTATCTGAATTTAAAAAAAAGAGTAATCTTTGAAAGCAATTTTTTATACTCTTTTTAAGTTTATCACTTTCACGAATGCTCTTTTCCCACCACCAATTTTTAATAAGCAAAGCTCCATTCCTTTTATCTCGACCGGGTTTTAAAACGTGCTACAAAACGGTCTCCGAAAAGAATGGGAAGAACATAATAACCATATTCTCTCTCTTCCGGTGGCTTATAGACCTCCCAGGGCTGCTCTGGATAGCTTGGTCGGTGACCAGCTCCAATCTACGATTT
>Ga0315549_1003261_pt1 | contig 14645 bp, 10 predicted proteins | sample SalMarSW160200MG_FD_203101 | JGI IMG/M metagenome (GOLD analysis project Ga0315549, IMG submission 203101) | Salt marsh sediment microbial communities from the Plum Island Ecosystem LTER, Massachusetts, United States - Salt Marsh Sediment SW1601-200 ... | reverse complement strand
GAATATATAGGAGGCTGAAGATGGTAACGGTTTTAGAAAATGTTAAAGATAGAGAACAAGTCTTTTCCCGGGATGAGGAATTAGATTTGGCTAATAAGGAGATTGATCAGGAGGATGAGGTTTCTGGACATAGGATTAATCCTCCAAAGCGGGAGCTTGAGCTTGGTGAGGAGTCGTTGAACTTGTACCTCGCCGAAATAGGACAAACTCCCCTTCTCAATGCCGAGGAGACAAAAGTACTGAGCAGCCAGATAGAGGAGGGCAAGTATATTGCCCGGCTTGAGGAGGACTGGGTTGCTGAACATGACGCTCCGCCTTCGGCAATAGACTTGTTGTTGGCATTGATGGAGCGATTCAGTCGGGCGCGTTTGCTTTTTGAAGCCCTTTATCAGTATCTGGGTCTTCCTTCTCACGGAAGTATAGCAGATAAGGTATCGCACCCGGATCTACGCAGTGCAATTGATGGCAATATCGATCAGAATCTCTCGAGCGCTATAGCTAAAATCACTGGGGCAAGCCAAACTAAAACTGAGAAGGCCATGATTGAATTTTCACTGGACAGCCGGCTGATACCTTGGCATATCATAGAAGGAGCAAGCCAGAGGGGTTCCCTGGCCGAATTTGGGAAGGCGCTGCAGTCGCCAGAATTCCATGACAAACTGGAAGCGCATCGCTCAGAAATTGTCAAACACTTTGAGCAAGTAAGAGAAAGGTCCCGCCAGGCAACCAACCACATGATTCAAGCTAACTTGCGCCTGGTCGTAAGCGTGGCCAAGGGACATATTGATTGGGGTGTGCCTCTACCTGATCTTATTCAGGAAGGCAATATCGGGTTAATGCAGGCGGTGCAGAAATTCGACCATCGCAGAGGCTATAGGTTTAGCACCTATGCTATTCCCTGGGTCTGGCAGGCAGTCAACAGGGCAGTTAATGACCAGTCACGTATTGTGCGCCTGCCGGGCCACCTGGTTGAGGATCTGACGAAGCTATCCCGGGCAAGAAATAGCTTAGCCCAGAAGCTTGGTCGCCAGCCGACCGATAAGGAATTAGCTTCCGAGACGGGACTACTGCCCAAAAAGATAGCATTGCTGCTTAAGCTTAGTTCTAGTGGGTCAGTTTCTTTTGAGAAACCTGTAGGAGAAGAGGGAAGCCAACTTGGTGATTTCATCGCGGATCAGACAATTCTGCAGCCTGAAGAGCAGTCCACTGCAAGCCTGCTCAGGGAAAAATTGAGCAGGACATTAGAGTCGCTGACACCCAGGGAAAGACGCGTCATTGAATTGAGGTTTGGGCTGGACAATGAGTACAGTCGAACCCTGGCAGAGGTTGGCACTGAGCTAGGTCTCAGCAAGGAGCGAATACGCCAGATTGAAAAAGAAGCACTGGCTAAGCTGCGCCATCCAAGTAACAGCCGCGAGTTGATAGGGTATCTCGGATGACGAGTTTCAGGCTGTTTAATTTTGATTTTCTGTTCAAATTTCGGCATTTCATATACTGCCTTTTTTCGGCGGGGAATAAATCCCTGCCCTGCGAAATCTGATTGATGCAGTCAAGTTTGGTCAGGTCCTCAGAAAGCTGTGGTACAGGGATTTGATCAGTTATTTGGACGCCGGTCGGCACACTGAAATTAGAGAGGCTTATGTTAGCGAAATCCGATGATTTAGCTGGTAGGCCGTACAGGATTCGAACCTGCGACACCCTGATTAAAAGTCAGGTTGTCATTTTTCAGGATGTCGGCCTTTTTTCAAAGCTGGAATCGGCTTAAAAACTATTCAATTTTTAAACAATCAGGTTGACAACTTCTATAAAAATACCAAAGGCCCCAAATTCTAGAGCCAACATAACATTACCACGATTTAGGCCAGTTGCCAATGATGTGGATTTGATTTGTATTACGTGTAGCCTTTTTTGACAAGAAACGCCATATCGTGCAGAGGTTACGATCTACAATTTGTAGTAGGCGTAATTGACGCGGTATGCCTGAAATTCCCTCTAGAATGCACCTGAGAGGCCCGAGAAGGCATATTGAACCTTTTCTGCCATAGAGAGGGGGAGGAGGGGGTGGGCTCATCCTGCCAACTTAGTTCCCAAATAACTTCTCCCATAAGTTATCGTTCAGTTAACATTTTGTGCAATGAGGTAACAAAACAGGCTTTTATTGCCCATGCTGCACATTTTGGGCACTCGTATTGTTTGGGCAGATTTTCTGCGGAGCAGCAAATTAAGTGGTAGATGGCAATTGAGAACTTAATTGCCCTGGCGTCGAGGAAGTCCCGTGGCAGATGGTGCCAGTAATACTGGCTTTACAATAGGCATATTACGGGCAATAATATTATGGTCAAGCTGAGCTTACTATTCTAGCTACAGGCCAGTCTCTTTAAGCTGATGAACCTTCAGTACCCGACACAAGACCATAGCACTGGACTAGCGTCCATAGAGTGCGGTTAGTTCCTTTAACCTGTCTTTGATTTCTTCGGTCAGCATATCAGGCACAAAACGCCAACACCAGTTCCCTTCCGTGGTACTTGGAAAGTTCATCCTGGCTTCGCTGCCCAATCCCAAAACATCTTGCATAGGGATGATAGCTGTATGGGCGACAGACATCAAAGCCAGGCGGATGAAATCCCAGTTGAGTTCGTGCCCATCTGTGCCAAGATACTTCAAGGCAACCTGCTTCTCCTTCTTTTTCTCCTCCCTGCTCTGATTGGCACCCTCTATTGCGCTACCCTTGAACCAGCCAATGGTTGTATTGTTGTCGTGGGTGCCAGTGTACACTACGCAGTTTCGCGGGTAGTTATGAGGCTTGTAATCATCAGCTTTGGGGTCACTGCCAAAGGCAAACTGGAGAACCCGCATCCCCGGAAAGCCGAGCTGGTCTCTAAGTGCGTCTACTTCTGGTGTGATTACCCCTAAATCCTCGGCAATAATGGGCAGGGTGCCTAATGTCTTCTGCGCGGCTTTGAAGAGTTCAACCCCCGGTCCGGAGACCCACCGCCCGTTCATGGCAGTGATATCTGTGCCTGGAACCTCCCAGTATTTCTCGAAGCCGCGAAAATGGTCTAACCTGATGATGTCCACCAAGGCATGTGTTGCCCGGAAACGCTCAATCCACCACGCATAGCCGTCCCTGGTCATTACATCCCAGCGATAGAGGGGATTTCCCCATAACTGTCCGGTCTTGCTAAAGTAGTCAGGCGGCACCCCGGCCACCACCGTTGGTTTGCCACTGGTATCCAGATAGAACATTTCTGGGTGTGACCAGACCTCAGCGCTATCAAGAGCAATAAATATGGGCATATCACCGATGAGCCTGATCCCACGCTCATTACAATATTTCTTTAGCTCGGACCACTGCTTAAAAAACTGATATTGTTGATATTTGTGGCAGCGGATTTCGTGGTCCAGCTTCTTGCTCCAGCGTTCGAGAGACTTCGGCTGCCGTCTTCGGATATCTTCCTCCCAGGTGTTCCAGGCAGCGAGGCCATGAGCCTCTTTCAATGCCATAAACAAGGAGTAAGTTTCAAGCCAAGAAGTGTTCTGCTGACAGAAAACTTCGAATTGCTCCCGCTCACTTGGAGCAGCTTTCCGCTGAAAGAACTCGAAGGACTTTTTCAACAAGGGCGTCTTAAACTTGATAACTGAGCCATAGTCAACCCTATCTTTAGGGAAGGAGGGCCTATTCTCTAAGTCAGCAGGTTCCAGGAACTTATCTTCAACCAGTCTTTCCAGACTTATAAGCAGCGGATTTCCAGCGGAGACAGAAAGGCACTGGTATGGAGAATTGCCGTAGCCGGTGGGGCCCAGGGGCAGAATCTGCCAAATATGCTGCCCAGTGCTGGCCAGAAAATCTACGAACTGATAAGCCTCCCTGCCCAAGTCTCCTATCCCGAATTGACCCGGAAGTGAGGTCGGGTGCAATAATATCCCGCTTGCTCTGGGAAAGTTCATGCTATGCTCTCCTCGCAAAATCTTAGCATTGCTTTGTTAGGATTCCAAGAGCAGTATCACTTCGGCAGGGTCGAGCACAACAGTCTGCCCTAAAACCGGCAGTTCGGGCGAGGAGTTCTCGCTCCGGCAAATGCGATGCAAGCGATGCCGGGGGCTGAGGGCAATGCCATCGAGGGTTACTGTTGTATGTCTGCCCTTACTCTTATTTACCAAGACCCAAGCTAGCTGCCCAGAAGCTTGCTCTGAACGCCGTTCTAGCACAAGAGCGCTCCTATCGCTTGTGACCGTCTTTAATTCCCCCTCACCATGGAGCAGAGGATGTTCTATCTTGAGTTTGTTAACCCTCTTTATGAATCTCTGGATATCGAACGAGGCTGTCTCCCAATCTGTAGGGCGAGTGGAAACAACGTCCAATTTTTTCCTGAAGCCGAACTCGTAGCCGATAGGTATCATAAGCCCGGCGGAGAATGATGCGGCGAAGGCATAACGCTGACGCTGCACAGCCTCGTTGCCACCCGTATCAGCAGCAAGGCGAATCGTATCATGACTCTCGGGGAAGGAGATCGATGGGGCAATCTTGCCGAACTTCTCATGCTGCTCCAGACACCACGGCTGTACAAAGTCCCACCACTTGGAACTATTAAAGAAGTAATGCAGCCCGGCATCGTGCAGCGCCAAGGCCTCCTCTTCAGCACATCCCAGCGTTTCAGCAAAAAATATCGCCTCCAAGTCGATACTTGCTGTTTCCTCAACGAGATAGCGCCATAGGGCAGCAGGTATCTTGTACGCTGCATCACACCGGAAGCCTTTGAACCCCAACCGAAGGTAGCGTTTTACAAGCTCGGCCCAGTAAGCCCAGAGGCCTTCCCTGTCGCTTGAACCTTCGTTGTCTATCTCCGCCAGGTCACCCCATACCGTCACTTTTCCCGGGTCATCAGGGTCCCGGGCGAAAGGGCTGACGATTTCACCATGTTCATCATGGGTATACCAGGCTGGGTGTTCGTTAATTAAAGGGCAGTCCCGTGAACTGTGGTTGATGACCAAGTCCATCATAGGCCAGAGCCCTAAGTCCTGGAATCCTCGAAGGGTTTGCTCTAAGATGGCTAGGCCGTCCTTTTCGGTATCGGGAGGCAGGAATTGCGGATTAATACGGTAGTGATGCTTTACAGCATACAAGCTGCCAGAAAACCCCGGGTAATGAATTGAGTTGATGTACAGCCAGTTGAAGCCCATTTCCGCGGCACGGGATGCGTGCTGGAGCCAATCAGGCATAGTCCCTGCTAAGCGGGGGAATAAATTGTAAATAATGGGGACCTGCCTTTGATTGTTCACGAGAGACTTGCTGTCTTTTTTTATTATCCGTCCCAGTATACAATATAATATAAACTGTAACAAAACCTATCATTGACATTGGGATAGGGTCCGCAAGTTGGGAGAAGATGAATATAATCCAAGCTGACCGTTTTTGCCAAGCTTGGGAGTGAGGCTACAAAGATACCCACAAGGATAATCTATGAGTAAGATAGAGGCAAGCTCTTACTTTTGAAAGAAATGCTAGCTTCGGCAAAGGGGCCTACTTATAACTGAGGCTCAAAGCAGGAGTTTGAAATTGGGTGAGAATGCTGACGAGTTGATTCTGGGCATTGACCTTGGAGGCACCAAAATTCTGACGGCGGTGACCAACTCTCAGGGGAAAATGCTATCGCGCGACCACAGTATAACGCCAGCCCCAAAAGGCCATGAAGCAGTTATCCAGTCTATTTTGGAGTCTGCGCATCGTACTTTAGAGCAGGCAGATGTTGCCATTTCGGAGCTTACTGCCATAGGAGTCGGGGCACCTGGTCTCTCAAACCCCGAGACGGGCATCCTCTTTACCTCACCGAATCTGCCAGGTTGGCGAGACGTTCCCCTAAGGGACATAATACAAGAAAGGCTGGGCAGGAAAACCTTTCTCACCAATGATGCCAATGCCGCTGCCCTGGGGGAATTTTATTTTGGCGCTGCCCGGGGTGCTCGTAACTTCATCTATATTACTCTCAGCACAGGCATCGGCGGAGGCATTGTCATTGATGGCAAGATTTACAGTGGAGCTATTGGTGCCGCTGGCGAAGTAGGGCATATGACCATTGATGATGAAGGTCCAATCTGCAACTGTGGAAACAGAGGTTGCTGGGAAACACTGGCATCGGGGACAGCTCTGGCCAGGGAAGCAAGGCATCGGATTGAAGAAGGAAACAGGACGTCCATCTTGAAGTATGCCGAGGGTGACGTGGAAAAGGTGACGGCGCAGGTTGTTCATAGCGCTGCCGAGCATGGTGATAACTTGGCTAAAGAACTTATTGCTCGGACTGGCTACTACGTAGGTGTAGGGCTGGCCAATTTAATAAACATATTCAACCCTGAGTTGATAGTTATCGGTGGTGGTTTATCAAACATCGGTGATATGCTGCTCAAGCCAGCCTTCAAGGTGGCTGAGGAGAGAGCATATAAGGAAGCTTTCCAGGCTGTGCGCTTTGCCTCTGCCGGGCTAGGACGGAATTCTGGCGTGCTCGGTGCCGCTGCCTTTGCTCTCCAGGAAATGACAAGGCAAAGCCCTTGAAATCCAAGGTTTTGCTGCTGGAAGATGTAGCTATAACAAAGTTTGAGAAGGGAAGGATAATCTAGGAGGTATCTATGAAAAGGATTGGCGTATTGACCAGCGGCGGCGATGCCCCGGGCATGAATGCTTGTATACGTGCGGCAGTGCGTGCTGCCTTGGCTCAGGGACTTGAGATTTTTGGCATAAGGCGTGGCTACGCCGGACTCATCCGAGGTGAGACGGAGCCCCTGGACAGGAGATCCGTCGCCAATATTATCCACCAAGGTGGGACGATACTGGGCACCGCCCGCTCACCCGAATTCATGACCAGCCAGGGCAGAGTCACGGCTATAGAAAACCTGGAGAAGACGGGTATCGAGGGCCTGATTCTTATCGGGGGCGACGGCACTTTCCGTGGTGGCACCGTTCTATCGCAAGAATGTGGCGTTAGCATCATCGGTGTGCCGGGGACGATAGATAATGATGTTTATGGCACAGATTACACCATAGGCTTTGACACCGCCGTAAATTGCGCACTGGAGGCCATTGACCGTATTCGGGACACCGCCCTATCTCATGAACGCCTATTTTTCGTGGAGGTGATGGGGCGCCACACTGGATTCATTGCCCTCGAGAGTGGTGTCGCTGGTGGCGCCGAAGAGCTGCTTATCCCCGAGGTTCTCATGAGTGTTGATGAGCTTTGCTCACACCTGGAAAGGGGCTTCAAAGGGGAAAAGAAGAGTGCCATCGTGGTAGTGGCGGAAGCTGAGCAGCCAGGCGATAGCTTCCGCATAGCCCAGGAAGTGAGGGCTAAGTTGGGTTTCGATTCCAGGGTATGTATCCTGGGGCATATTCAGCGGGGAGGTTCGCCGACGGCACGTGACCGAGTTCTCGCTGGCAAGCTTGGCATCGCGGCTGTACAGGCACTCCTGGCCGACAAAAGTGGATACATGGTGGGCGAGATCAATTGGAGGGTAACCTATACTCCGCTTCAATATACCTGGGAAAAGGGAAAAGAGCTGAATGTTGAGCTTGTGGGGATGAGAAAGCTCCTTTGTGAGTAAAAGGAAAAATATGGTCCTAGTTTGGTCTAGGAGGGTGATGTAATGAACATATCTATCGGCAAGCTAAGAGGGCTCCAACAATTGGCTGACTCCAGGGGCATGATGACAATGTGTGCCATTGACCACAGGGGAGCGCTCAAGCGGGCCCTGAACGCGAAAAACCCTGATGCGGTGAGTTACCAGGATATAGTCGATTTTAAGCTCGACCTCTGTCAAGCGGTAGCGCCTTTTGCCAGTGCTATATTGCTCGACCCGGAATACGGAGCTGGGCAAGCTATAGCTGCGGGTCTCTTGCCCGGGCCTAAGGGGCTTCTTGTCGGCATGGAAAAGACCGGCTATACCGGAGACAGTACGGCTAGAATTACTGAGCTTCTGCCCGGCTGGAGCGTAAAAAAGGTGAAGAAAATGGGAGCTTCAGCGGTCAAGCTTTTAATCTACTTCAGGCCCGACCTGAAGGATATCGCCTCAAAACAGCTCGATTTGGTGGCAAGGCTGGCCGACCAATGCCTTGAGGAAGATATAGCCTTTCTGGTCGAGCCGGTAAGCTATCCTATCGAGAGAGGTGGGGCATCCTCGAAGAAGTTTGCCGAGATAAAGCCTGGACTGGTAATCGAAACTGCCCGGCAGATTACTGCCTTGCCCATTGATGTATTGAAAGCAGAATTCCCGGCCGATATTAAGTTTGAACAAGATGAAGGAAAGCTGCTGGGGTTTTGCCAGGAGTTAAACCAGGCATCCCGGCTACCCTGGGTGCTGCTCAGTGCCGGTGTTGACTTCGAGTCGTTCAGGAAGCAGGTGAAGATAGCCTGTAAGGCGGGGGCCTCTGGTTTTCTGGCAGGGCGTGCCCTGTGGCAGGAGGGCGCCCAAATTCGTTCCCGGGATGAGAGGATGAATTTTTTCCAGAATACGGCTGCTTCAAGGTTAAAGGAACTAGGTGAAATAGCTGATAGCTACGGTAAGCCCTGGTATTCTAGACTGGGGGCTGAAAACGGCGAATTCGCCACGGTGCTTGAAGGCTGGTATCGGAGTTATTGATAGGTAATACTCTGGCAGAGCTAGGCGTTGAAAAGCTCCAACCCTGCCTCACTGTGAGGATTTAAAAAACACAATGGCCAGGGATGGCAGGGTAATGGTCAAGGAATAGGGGTGGCCATGCAAGGGAATCGGCGCTGCTTCCACTCTGCCTAGACTGCCTTGACCGCTGCCTCCGTATTCTCCGGCATCGCTGTTTAATAGCTCTCTCCAGAATCCTGGCTGCGGTACGCCAATTCGATAGTTAAAATGAGTTGTGGGAGTGAAGTTACAAACGACCACAAGAAGGTTGTCTGGTGAATGCCCTTTGCGAATGAGACTGATCACGCTGTGCTCGACATCATTACAGTCAATCCATTCGAAGCCTGCCTGGTCAAAGTCCAATTCGTAGAGAGCTGGCTGTCCCCGATAAAATCGGTTTAAGTCTTCAACCCAGCGTTTAAGACCAGAATGTGGCGGGTAGTCAAGGAGGTGCCATTCCAGGCTCTCATCATGAGCCCACTCTCGCCACTGGCCAAGCTCCCCTCCCATAAATAGGAGCTTTTTCCCGGGCTGGGCATACATATATCCCAGAAGAAGCCTCAAGTTGGCGAACTTTTGCCAGTCGTCCCCCGGCATCTTTCCTAAGAGTGAACCCTTGCCATGTACAACTTCATCGTGAGAAAGCGGCAGGACAAAGTTTTCGAAGAAGGCATAAACTAAGCGGAAAGTCAGGTTATTATGATGGTGTTTCCGATATACGGGATCCTTGGTCATGTACTCCAGGGTATCATGCATCCAGCCCATGTCCCACTTCAGGCCAAATCCCAATCCTCCCAGGTGAGTTGGACGAGATACCATGGGCCAGGCAGTGGATTCCTCAGCAATGGTTTGTGTGTCAGGACTTTCTTGATAAACCGCTTCATTAAAGCGGCGTAAGAAGGCGATGGCTTCCAGGTTCTCCCGCCCGCCGTACTTGTTGGGTATCCACTCACCCTCTTTACGGCCGTAATCTAGATAGAGCATGGAGGCCACTGCATCTACACGTAGACAATCGACGTGGTATTTGTCCAGCCAGAACAGCGCGCTGCTGAGGAGAAAGCTTCTCACTTCGTCCCGACCATAGTTGAAAATAAAACTGTTCCAGTCGGGATGAATGCCCTGTCTCGGGTCACCGTGTTCGTAGAGATGTGTTCCATCGAAATATCCCAGTCCGTGTTCATCATTAGGGAAATGAGAAGGTACCCAGTCGAGGATTACACCTATGTCATGCTGGTGTAAATAGTCAACAAGGTACATGAAATCCTGGGGGGTGCCGTAGCGGCTCGTCGGGGCAAAGTGTCCTGTTAACTGATAACCCCAGGAGCCATAGAACGGGTGCTCCATTATCGGTAGAAACTCAACATGGGTAAATCCCAGCTGCTTCAGGTACTCAGCCAGCCTGGGAGCCAGTTCCCGGTAGCTAAGGTGGCGATTCCCCTCCTCAGGCACGCGCTGCCAGGAGCCCAGATGCATCTCGTAAATGGAGATGGGGGCATCAAGGGCATTGTGAGCGTGTCGCTTCTCCATCCACGCCCGGTCTTCCCAGCTATAATCTAAGTCCCAGGCGATGGAGGCTGTTTTGGGAGGCGTTTCGGTGTGGAAGGCAAATGGGTCGGCTTTCTCCACATGATAGCCGCGGCGATGGGAGACGAGGTAATACTTGTAGATTGTGCCCTTAGCAACACCAGGGATAAATCCTTCCCAGATACCGGATTGCCCTTTTGGACGCAGTGGATGGCTCGACTTGTCCCAGCCATTAAATTCACCCATGACAGAGACCTGCTTGGCATTAGGTGCCCACACGGCAAAATAGGTTCCTTCCACTCCATCCACCGTTACGGGATGAGCTCCAAGCTTATCATAAAGTCGATAATGAGACCCTTCATTAAAGAGAAAAAGGTCGTCATTGCTCAGCATGCTTATGTCATAGCGCACTGGCTGAGTATTCATCTCATCCTTGGAGGACATCTCTTTCCCTCTGCCTTTTCCCTGTGTCATTTCTGGATAATGTCTCCTATTTGAATTGCTTTGCTTAACCGCATATACCGGTTACTTAAGTATCTCGAAGAATATCTCCACAGCCGATGCTCATTCTTCAGCTTTCATCAGTTGTAATATACCCTGAAGTGTCACCTTCAACCAGTGTGGACGATTATTTAGCTCATAGCCAATTTCATAGATAGCCTTTTCTAAGAGATAGGCGTCCAGAAGAATCCTCAGTTGTTCCGGGTCGTCAGGAAGCAATTGGGCTTGTTCAATGTCGTTCAAATAGGACATAAGGAAAGATGATGACACCCAGACGTACCAGAATTGCGCCCAATGTTCCAGCGCAGGCAGGTCCTCCGGTTTAAGTGCCAATGAGGATTGGTGGAGTAGAGCGCTGTGGGCAGCGTAGTGGAACGAACGTATCATACCAGCAACATCCCTTAGAGGTGACCGCTTGATTCGCCGCTCGCTCAAGGAGCGTGCCGGTTCACCCTCAAAATCAATAATGACAAAATCCTTACCGGTATAGAGCACCTGTCCTAGATGGTAATCCCCGTGGCAACGTATTCGTGCCGCCGAAATTTTATGATTGCGAATCAAGCGAAAGCGTTGCATGATGCTCTCCTCCGAGTCGAGAACCTGTTGAGCATTTTCCCTAAGCTCCTCCGGGAGCTCCTTTAGCTGCTCCCGCAGCAGTTGCAATGTCTGGGTAGCAAAGCTCCGCATGGCGTGGCAGAGTGAATTCTGGTAAATAAGAGAGAATGGCTCTGGGGCAAATTCCGGGTCATCCGGTGCTGAGGCCAGGGCCACATGGAGTTCAGCAGTGCACCTTCCTAGAAGTTGTGCCGAAATGAGATAGGGACCGATGGTCTCTTGGGCCAGCGCAGGTGGCTCCTTGAGCAAGAACAACAGGTGTTTCTCAGGAACGGGTGGCACCTGTACTGTGGGATGTGCCAGTACATATTGAAAATAGCGATTGAGGAAGTCCAGGGTATATTGCCAGGCGTCTCCTTCATTCGGTACAAAGCTCTGAAGGGTGGCTAGAGTTATTATCTCGCCTTTCTTACGGTGGTACTCAAGGGCACCAGCTACCTGTGAAATATGGGGGAAAGCAGTTCTTTCCGTGAGAAACCGACCGATTTCCAGTTCGGGGTTAATTCCCTCTTCGAGGCGCCGAAATAGTTTGAGGATTAGCCGATCCCCGTAGACCACAGATGTATTGGTCTGCTCTGCCTTAACGGGAGCAGGTTCCAGGGAGACTTCAGCTGGTCCGCGGACATTACGGAAGACCCGGGTTCTTGAGGCCAAGGCTTCGCCGGCCTTTCCTTTGAAGTGACGCCGTTGACCAATGGCTTCTATCAGGAATTTGCAAAAATGTTTGTTTACCAGAGCATCATAGACTAAGCTCCCGCTGTCACCCTCATTTTTTCCGGGTTTCAGGCGGGCTATAACAGCATGTGGATACTCAGCCATAATCTCGTCTGCCTGCTCGGCAGGGGCGCTGGTGAGGGGAAGTATGTATGTCTCCGGGTCTCCTTCCGTATAGTCCACTTCAATCAAGACAAGGTTGGCAGCGAACTCCGGAGAATGTATAGGTATGATATCTAAAATCTGCAGTCCCCAGGATGCTCGCGCTTTCCCACGGAACCAGCGACGGCCCCTTATGTAGTCCAGCAGAACTGCTTCCAGGACAAACCAATTCTCTTTTACAAAGAGCTTTTCCTCTGTCTCAGCCAGAGTGGGAAGGGTCACCACGGCCTCTGGAGACAAGGTACGAAAGCGAAGCGTCTCAGCGCGTTCTGATTCGAGGGAAAACCAGTAAAAAGCATGTGGGCCAAGGGTGAAGTAGTATTGACCATCGGTAATGGGAGCGAACTCTGCTCGCCCAAAGAGCTCAACTGGCACCCTTCCTTGAAATTCGGTAAGGTCAAGTCGAGTTTGCTGGGCGGCACGCGAAAGGTTGGCCACGACCAGGATGGCCTCATCTTGGTAGCGGCGAAGGAAAGCTAGAATCCTGCGATTTTTCGGTTGCAGGAATTCAAGGCTCCCTTGTCCAAAAGCCTTAAACCGCTTCCTGAGAGCAATGGTGCGCTTCATCCACCAGAGAAGAGAGTCGGGATTATTTTGCTGGTTCTCTACATTGATGGACTCGTAGTTATACTCGGGGTCGATAATTGGGGGGAGATAAAGTTTCTGGGGGTTGGCGTTAGAGAATCCTGCGTTTCGGTCAGGGCTCCACTGCATCGGGGTACGCACCCCATTGCGGTCGCCGAGATAGAAGTTGTCCCCCATGCCGATTTCGTCACCGTAGTAAATCACCGGCGTCCCTGGCAGAGAAAAGAGCAAGCCGTTCATCAGTTCAATCTTTTTGCGGTCGTTACTTAAGAGTGGTGCCAGGCGCCGGCGGATGCCGAGGTTGAGCCGTGCAGCAGGGTCACTGGCATACGTCCGGTACATGTAATCCCGCTCTTCATCAGTGACCATCTCAAGAGTTAGCTCATCGTGGTTGCGGAGAAAAATGGCCCACTGACAGGTCTCCGGAATTGCCGGCGTCTCCTGGAGGATGTCGATGAGGGGGAAGCGGTCCTCCATGCGGATGGCCATAAACATACGTGGCATAAGGGGAAAGTGAAAAGCCATATGGAACTCATCCCCATCGCCAAGATAGGCCACTGCATCTTCTGGCCACTGGTTGGCTTCTGCCAAAAGCAGGCGATTCACGAATTTTCCATCGATGTGCTTGCGCAGCTCCTTCAAGAAAACGTGTGTTTCGGGTAAGTTCTCACAATTGGTACCTTCTCGCTCGTAGAGGTAAGGCACTGCATCAGCCCGGAGCCCATCGACTCCAAGCCTCAGCCAGAAATCCATAATTCTGAAGATAGCCCGCCTAACGGTGGGGTTGTCATAGTTCAGGTCTGGCTGGTGTGAATAAAAGCGGTGCCAGTAATATGCCTTGGCTACATGGTCCCATGTCCAGTTTGAGTATTCACTGTCTTTAAAAATGATGCGGGCGTCCTGGTACTTTTCTGGCGTGTTGCTCCAAACATAAAAGTCGCGCCAGCGGCTTCCCGCTGCTGCCCGTCGGGCTCGCTGGAACCAGGGGTGCTGGTCAGAACTATGGTTAACGACTAGCTCTGTGATGACACGCAGACCACGCTGGTGCGCTTCATCCACAAAAGCCTTGAAGTCGTGCATGTTGCCATAGACGGGTTGGATGCTGGTGTAGTCGGAGATGTCATAACCATCATCCTTCAAGGGTGAAGGATAAAATGGGAGCAACCAGAGGGCTGTAACCCCTAAATCTTCAAGGTAATCAAGCTTCTCTATAAGGCCTAAAAAGTCGCCCACACCATCCCCTTGGCTGTCTGAGAAGGCACGAATGTGAAGCTCATAGATAATAGCGTCCTTATACCAAAGAGGCTCATCACTGAATGACGATGGTCCTGTATGACTTCGTTTCTTCATATCCTAGTCACCAAGCACTGTGTGTATATATTCCAGCAAATCCTTAAAGTCAAGCGGCTTGACCAACAGCCCGCTGGCCTCGTGTTTCATGCTGTGCCGTTGAATAGTCGGGCTGCGCCGGGCCGAGATCACGATGAAAGGTGTCTTGGCTTTGTGCAACTCTTCGCAGCGTTCCCAGATACGCCGGTCAAACCCGGAGATATCTATCAGGGAAAGTGTGATTTTCTCCTTTCCCTGAATAGCCTGGTCCAGTTCCTCCAGGCTGACAGCAGTGAGTGGCTGGTAACCTGCTTGTCCGAGTTGCTGCGACAAGAATTCCAGGTTACTGCGGTTGCTATCCACTACCAAAATTATTGATTTAGCACTCATTGTTCAATCAGATTGTTTACCGGCAATGATACAGCAGTTAAATATAATTTTCCCCTCTACATATAGTAATCAAAGTCTCGCTCCGTGCGCACCCGCCGACGCATACGGAAGACGTGAGCGGGGACGACTTGCGAGTTGAGTTCAACATAGTTTCGCGACCCCTGCCAGAGATAGCGGGCATC
>Ga0315549_1003258_pt1 | contig 14664 bp, 20 predicted proteins | sample SalMarSW160200MG_FD_203101 | JGI IMG/M metagenome (GOLD analysis project Ga0315549, IMG submission 203101) | Salt marsh sediment microbial communities from the Plum Island Ecosystem LTER, Massachusetts, United States - Salt Marsh Sediment SW1601-200 ... | reverse complement strand
GTTTGGTGTTAAACCCTCAAGTTGTCACGATTTCTTGATAATTTTAAATAAGATTAGCTACGTTTTACTAGTTTTGATAACATAGAATATTTACAAATATAATAAAAATTATATATAAATAGGGAGAAATTCTTACCTGATTCTTTTTAAAGGATTTTTATTTACTAAATATAAGAGTGGAATCAAACCTTGATTTTTGATGGAATTTCACTTTGGTATCATTTATCTTTTTAAAGCACATTGTAATTTATTGATATGTCAATAATTCAATGTTTGAAGATGAATTAATATAAAAAATAGAAAAAACTTGTTTAAAAGGTATTAAATATGAATAATAGAAAAATTGGAATTATTCCATTTTTTATCATTTTATTAAGTCTTAGTATAATTCCTGCAATCTTATCAAATTCCATGAATGAATTTGATAATAATGTCGATCAAATTCCAGATATAAAATTAACAGCAGAGAATTTTGTACTTGAATATAATATAACATGGGGGCTTAATTCTGAGGATACTGCATATGATCTTATTTTAGATGACGTAGGGAATATATATATTACTGGTAATTTAGGATCTATAGCATTTATAGCTAAATTCGATAATTCTGGTAATGAGATTTTTAATACAACATGGAACACATATTTTGATGATATAGGATATGATATGGAGATAGATACATCAGGAAATATATATATCACAGGATCCTCAAGTGTTACTGAGGCATTTATGGTTAAATTTGATAGTTCTGGTAATGAGATTTTTAATAAAACATTGGGTAGTGCAAATGCAGGACTTGGAATTGAAATAGACTCTTTAGGAAACATATATATTGCAGGTATGGATAGCATGAGTGGATTTTTAACAAAAATAAATAGTTCTGGATATACTGTATTTTATGAAGAAATTGGAGGATATCATATTTGGATCGCAAAGGATCTTATTTTAGATGACTCAGGTAATATATATGTTACTGGAGAAACTACTCAATATAGTGACGCTGCATGGGATGTATTTCTCAGGAAATATAATAACTCAGGTGATCTTATTTTCGAAAGGATTTGGAATGGTAGTATTAATGATTATGCAAATACAATTACTTTGGATCAATTAGGAAATATATATATAGGAGGAGAATCCGCCCCATATATTAGTCGTGATTGTTTTATTGCAAAATATGACAATTCAGGAAATTCAGTTATGAATATTACTTGGGACGGTGGAACAATTGATACAGTATTAGATCTTGAATCAGATAATTCAAATAATATATATGCTACGGGAATGTATTATAGCTTTAGCTCAGGTTCCGATGCTTTTATTAGAAAATATGATAGTTCTGGGAATTTACTATACGATGGAAGATGTCGTATTAATTATTGGAATGAAGGAGATTGTATAGCTGTAGATAATTCGGGAGATATATACATTGGAGGATGTACTAATGATAATGAGGTGTTTATTGCTAAATACACCTTCGCAGGGATTATTACAGATTCAACTACAACTACCACATCTACTACAACTTCCACAACTACTAGTTCATCTCATCCAACTAATCCTGATCCCTCAGATATTGATGTTCCTGGTTATGATCTATTTATTTTGATAGGTATTTTTTGTATCATTTCAATAGTTATGATAAAAAAGCGAAAAAAAATTAACAACAAATAGACATTTGAATTTTTCTTTATCTAAAATAATCTTTTTTTTTTTGTTTTTATTTTTATTGTATTTTTGTTTATATATAATTAATTTTAAGCAAATTAATATGATTACTATATGTTTTATCTAATTTTATTTTTAATTTAGAACAGTAAAAATTTTATTTTTAGATGAATTATATTTTTATAATATTAATTTAGTAAGGATTAAATATATTATATTAAAAGAGATTTATATTAAAAATAAGTCAAGATAATCTAATCAAGATATCTGATTAATTTTATTATTTATCAAATTTAGAATTATAAATTATTTATTTTTAGAGCGTGATTAAGATTACAAATAATGATTTCACAACTAAATATATTATAGAAGCAGAATTTAATGTTAAAGGAATTGTAGAAAAAAGTGATATTGTAGGTGCTATATTCGGACAATGATAAATAAGGCATCCTATTAATCGTTCAAACAGAAGGGCTCCTTTTAGATTTAGATTTAAGAGATCTTCAAAAATCAGGGAGAATCGGAAGAATTGATGTTGAAAATATATCAAAGGAAGGAAATTCTAAAGGATTTATCCAAATTCCGTCTTCATTAACAAGGAAGGAGACCGCATTATTAGCAGCTACAGTAGAAACAGTATCAAGGGTTGGTCCATGTGAAGCGAATTTTATATTGAAAAATATAAAAGATGTTCGTGAGACAAAAAGGGCTAAGATCATTGAAAGAGCAGCAGAATTATTAAAAGAATGGGACCAACAATCCTTAGAAGCAAGTGAAATAGAGGAAAAAATCGACACAGATATAAAACTTGGAGAAATAATATCATGGGGGCCGGATGAACTACCTGCAGGTCCAGATGTAGATGAAGATCAAGAATTAATTATCGTTGAAGGTCGGGCAGATGTCTTAAATTTATTGAGAATAGGTGTAAAAAACACTATAGCAGTTCAAGGAACAAATGTGCCAAAATCTATTGTTGATCTAGCTAAAAAGAAAAAAACAGTTATTGCATTTTTAGATGGAGATAGAGGAGGTACTTTAATTTTAAAAGAATTATTACAGGTTACTAAAATAGATTATGTAGCTAGGGCCCCAGAAGGCTATGAAGTAGAAGAATTAACTCGAAAACAAATGATAAAAGTATTGCATAATAAAAAACAGGCAACTGTAGACGGAATTTCAGAGGATACATATGAAAAAAAAAAAGATGACGAAGATAAATATTTTACTGGAAAAGAAAAGGTATTATTGCGATTCTTAAAAAAGCTGAAAATCAAGAAAAAAGAGATAATAATCGAAAAAATAAGAAGTATAGAAACTGGAAAAGCAGTGGCATTTGATCAAGGATTAAATAAATTATTTGAAATCCCCGTAAGCGAATTATTCGATAAAATCGATCATTTTGAAGATACTAAATTTTTAATAATAGATGGAATTTTAACTACTCGTCTTCTTTCCTTATTAATGGATATTGATATTGAATTCATAGCTTGTAAAAACAAAGAAGAAGATTTACGATTACCAGAAAATCTTGTTGTGTTTTATTTTTAAGACTTTTTTTTTATTTTTTTTTTTATTTTTACGTTGAGAGGTATCCCATTAATTATACTTTCGGATACAACACAATATTTTTGAAATGTTTGGATACACTCTTCCAGTAGATTATATTGATTATGATTTAATGATATATTTATTTGACAATTAATTCTATTTAATCTTAAATGTAGTTTTGGTCCATTATGTTTAAGAATTCCATCTAATATAATTTCTAATGAAGTAAATTCTACTTTTTTTTTCTTTAAACAAAATGCGAACGTAGAACCGAGACATCCCCCGATTCCGATTAATAAATATCCAACAGAGCTTGGACCCAAATCAGTTCCATGAAATGATTCTGGTTCATCAATATGAATTTCATCAAAATGGCGAGCTGATGCAATAAAATGAAGATTTTAAAATAATTCGATTCGGATTTTAATAATTATCAACCAAATTAAAATAATTTACAATAATAACTAAAGAAATTAATTTAAATATAAATATAAGGATAGAAAAAAATTGACTGAATAAAATTATTATTATGATTGTGCTACTAGAAGACTGTTTCACAAATTAATTGTATCACAAAACTAATAACTCCAAATAACACCATACCAATAAGGACTATTTTAAAGACCATAAAATAATCCTTTCTAGTTGGTTTATTTGCAGTTTTCATAATTCTTTTTATATTGTTTATTAAATTTACAATCTTTTGGTAATAAGATAATTTTTTTTCTTTTCCGTATCTTGAACCAAAATTTTCATATTTAGGATATTTTGCTGACACAATTAAAATAAAAATTTTTATTTAAAAAAGTTATCTGTCATCTTAAAAGTTATAAAAATGTTTTTTGTGAGATAATCACTATCTAACTCAATAATGAAAATAAATAATACATAATTCAAACGTTATTGAATATATTTGATAATTGATATTTTATTTAATCAGTTCTCTTAAATTTATACAAAAGCTTAATTTGGTATTTTTCAAATCTTTCATGAATTAAAACTTAGTTTTTAAGAAAGTATGATTTAATGGTGTTTGATCTCATATCTTTATAAAAAAGCATTTAAAATTCTGAGGGATTTATTCATTTTATATCACTAATTTATTCAGATAAAATATTATCAATAAATATATCTGGATTAAATTTCTCAAGATCATTATAACTTTGACCTGTGCCCACATAGATTATTGGCTTTTTTGTTTCATAGGATACAGATAATGCAGCTCCACCTTTAGCATCGGCATCTAATTTAGTTAAAATTGTTGCATCTATCCCAACATATCTATTAAATTCTTTAGCTTGAAAAAGAGCATCATTTCCTGCTAATGAATCTCCAATAAATATTTTCAAGTCAGGTTCAGCAATTCTACAAATTTTTTCGATTTCTCTCATTAGATTTTTATCAGTTACTTGCCTTCCTGCAGTATCAATAAGCACAATATTAGCATCCTTCGCTTTTGCATGATCAATAGCATCATAAGCTACACTCGCAGGATCAGATTTATATTGATGTTTTATAACTTTTACACCTACATTATCCATATGGTAAATTAATTGTTCAATTGCTCCTGCTCTAAATGTATCAGCAGCAGCCGCTATAACCTTGAATCCATTCTCTTTTAAAAAATAAGCTATTTTTGCCATTGTTGTAGTCTTTCCTGTGCCATTTACTCCTAAAAAAACGATTACGTATGGTAAATTTTGAGAATTTTTCTTTTTAATTTCATCAATTAAATTAATTTCAATATCAGGAGTAAGGATAGATGTAATAATTTCTTCTAATGTGTCTGATAAATTAGTTTTAATTGAATGAAGACGCCCAATTTGTTCTCCTTTAAACGAATCAACTATTCTTTTACATATTTGATCTGCGGTTTCCAATGCAACATCATTGCTTGCAAGTAAAAGCTTCAGATCTTCAATTGAATTTTCTATTTTTTTTTCTGTTAATGTTTTTTTAATGAATACTGAAAATGTATTTTTTAATTTATCTAGCATAGCTTTATCATTTTGTTTACAAATTAAATACAATAAAAATAGGCAAATAAAGAACTATATGATTTATTATTGTTGTGAAATACTTTTTTGAAACATTTGAGAAATTCCAAGTAAATTAGCATCAATTTTTTTAATTTGCTGTTGTAATAAATCTATTTGTGTTTTGTGTTGTTCTATTAATTTGTCAATGTAATTTATAGAATTGGTTATATCCCTTTCAATAATAACATCATTACTTATAGTTAATAGAATTTTTTGAGGGTTACATATATTAGCTTTTAAGCTAATCATACCACCAACAGGCACTAAAATTTCTTCTCCATCTTTAACTTCTTTTAGATTTTCTACTGTTCTTTTTGTATTTAAAAGATTATTATAGGCAACATTTATAATATCAAGATTTTGTAAATACATATCTTTCTGTTCTTTTATATATTGAAACTGATAGGCTAATTCTTGTGAATTTTGAGAGGGTTCCATTTTAAATCAACTTTTTTAAAATCATTTAGATAATTCCTTTATTAGATAATCTTCACATTCTTCTGGACTTATATCTTTAATTTCTTGAATCTTAATTTGTCTTCTGTATATTCCTATAGAAGTTATTTGGGAGAGCGCTTTTTCTAATGCATCCTCCTCCTTTAATGCACGGATTTCTTTTCGAAATAAATATTGTTTATAACGTTTAGAATAAGTACCAGTTATTCTGAAAATTTTAATTTCTGATTCTGACATAATAATATATTTATCATTCAATGATTTTTAATATTGAAGATAAAAATATAGCATTTCTAAAAAAATTATTCTAATCTTTATTATGAATTTTTATTAATCAGAAAAATAATTATGTGAATATGAAAACCTTTAAAGAATAAAAATACCCTTATTGGTAGAAAGTTAGAGTTCTAAAACATTAGTTAATCTCATCATTTCAGGACCAGTGCTAAATGATCCAAAAATTCCATCTCGATCATTTACAGCAGCTCCCGAACCTAAATAAGGAATACCTCTATTTATTGTAGAAACATCGGTCTCAACTTTAAGAATTGAAGATATATAATCAATTTCATCATCAGTAGCTAATGGATGAACTAAACATCCTTTATTGTTAGCTATTCCTATTGATCCGGGAAGATAACTCCCAGCAAAATCAAAAACTACAGTTTCTACATTTAATATATCTTCAATTTTTTTTTTATATTTAACCAACAAGGAACTTATTATCGCACCTTTATCATTACATAAAATAAGATTACCAAAAGCATTATCTCCACAATTAAGAATTCCTATTTCAAATGAATTTACTTCTTTTTCTAAAACATCATTCAATTTTGTAACTTCATCATCTCTAATAATATGGGGTAATATAATTCCATGACAATTACTTACTGTATATACTCCAACAAGTTTTGAATTATTTATTGTAAATGGATAGAAATTAGTTTTAAAAACTTTTTTAAATTTTTCAAGAGATGATTGGATTAAATTGGAAGGATACAAAACATAAGAATTATTTACTTCTAAATAAACTCCGATTAAACTCCCCCCGAAGATTTGAGCCTTAAGAATGGTCATTATTCCACTATAATTGAAATATATAAGTTATTAGAAAAATAATACAAATTAAATTAATAATATATATAAAAATAATGTTATTCTGCTAGATAGACAACTACTAATCCATCTGAATTCTTTGTTGCCCGAACTTTAAGCTTTCTAGGAGGTTTCTGAATACCTCTTTCCCATATTTTCTCATTTACTTGTTGGCTTATAACAAGATATTCTGGTTTAAAATGTCTTTGCATATAATCTCGTAAAAATCTTATAGCTTTTTTTGCCCATTTGGTCCTAGGTCCTTTACGAGCTTGGCTTAAAGGGATAGTATAAATACGTTCATCTATAATTTCTTCTTCAGGGGCTTCAACTTCAGCAGCAACTTCTTCTTCAAATTCTTCTTCAAAAACTTCACTTACTTCTTCTTCAGAAGAAATATCTTCCAAGTTAAATTCTTCGATCTCTTCAATCTTTGCTTCTTTTTTTTCTTCCTCTTCTTCAATGTCTTCTAATTCTTCTTTGGATTCTTTTAATTCCTTTTCTAAATCATCTAAACTTACTTCTTTTCTTTTTTTGGCCATCTTTCTCACATATTACAATAATTTTATATAATAATTTTAGTCTCGTTTTAATTTTCTATTTCTCCATTCTCTACGAGAATATGGACTAGTTCTAACTTTTCTTCCTGATTTCATTACTACCCAACTTGGTATTGAGCTACTTTGTTTTGCTTTTTTACCCCTTCTTTTCTTTGATGGATAATCTTTATTTCTTGCCAATTTAATTCACTTCAATTATTAAAATTTCTTAATTTTAAAATCCTTTTTTTTACTTGAATTTGTGATTTGCTCTAAAAGATTTTTAAAAGCTTTATCAGACAATTGACTTCTAATTTTCCCTACATTAAATAATTGGATTAATTGCAGTTCAATTTGTTCAGCAAATTCTGGTTTTACCATCCGAATATTTTCTAACCTTTGGCGACCTTCTTGGGAAAGTATTTTCCGCATTAATTGATATTTTTTTTCATTATATGCTTTTTCTTGTTGTTCTGACACTTTCTGGTGAATAGCTTGTTGCTTCATTTCCTCAAGTTTTCTTCTTCGGATTTCCTCTAATTTTTCTTCATCACTCAAAATAAACCACAAAAAAAAGTCTTTTTTTAATAGATTTATTGATTTTTTTGCCTTAATATCTCATAAGCAGTCCTTTCTAACAGACTGATACCTTCAATAGTACACTCCCTTCCTATTTTTTCTTTATGTGATAACAATTTTACATCTTCTAACTGTTGGAGTGCAACACGGATTATTTTACCAGAAGCTTTAGCACTTTTCTTTTTACCCTTTCGATTTTTATTTTTTCCACCATATAGCTTTCTTAATTTATTTACTCCAATAGGACCGTATTTTCTAACCCTTCGAAGTAATGATGCACATCTAATATACCAAAAGGCTTCTGTATCTGATGGTGCTAATTCTTTATAGTAAGCCGTCTTCCAAAATTCAATCCCTTCAGGAGGCGTGATGGAAGGATACTCTTTTAATTTAGCAGCTATTATTTCAATCAGTTTATTCGGTTCAACAACGTAGATAGACATACTAAAATCTTTAATTTATAAGTTCTTAAATGGTAATATAATATTGATTGTAATATTTATTAAATTAAAAATTTTGTGATTTTAAAGGTATTAACTAATGGATTTAAAACAAAAATTTAAGGATGTACTATTAAAGCCTCCTCACTGTATTTTAGGTAAAAAAGGCCTTAAGGATAATGAGGGTTTTATTACCCATATTGAGAAGTTATTAAAAAAGTATAAAATAATAAAAATAAAATTCTTAAAGACTTCAATTTACGATATATCAATCAATGAAATAATCAAAAAAATAACTAATGAAACTGAATCTTATTTACTTGATCATCGTGGAAGAACGATAATAATATCAAAATATGAAATGGAAAAATAATAAAGATAATTGATTAGAATTATGCCTAATTATAAAAAAGTTGTTAAGAAAATAGCTAGAGAACGAATGATTTTTTTATTCAGTTTAGCAAATATACTTTTTTCAGAGAATAAAGAACTTGCCAATAAATATATTGATTTAGCAAGAAGATATGCTAAACGAGCTAAATTAAAAATACCAATAATTTGGCATAAACGGATTTGCCATAATTGCAAAAGTTTTATTTATCCTGGGATAAATTCTAGGATTAGACTCCAATCAAGAAAAGGAAAAGCATCTCATATTTCTTTGACGTGTTTTGAATGCAATCATATAACAAGATATCATATAAAGAAAAGAAGAAATATTATATTTCCAAAAAAATAAATTAGTTATAGATATATGCCATTAATTGTTATATTAGTTGAATGTGGTTTAGAATTAATACCTAGTTCAATTAGGGAACATCCGGCGGTAAAAAGAAATATATCTACGAAGAATTATTCATCACAATTACTCGATAATGCATTACACCACTCTGCAATGAAAAATTTAAAAAATCGACTAAAAAGGGGGCGCCCTGATATTTTACACCTATGTTTACTAAATGCATTGGGTTCTTCTTTGAATTTATCTGGAAACTTAAAATTATTCTTTCATACAAATAAAAATAGAATTTTTGAAGTTAATCCAAATATTAGAATAGCTAAGAATTTTAACAGATTTAAAGGATTAATGGCAAAACTTCTAATTGATAATCATATTCGATTAGATGGTACCTATTTAATTTCACCAATAAGTAAACATCTAAATGAAGTAATTAATGAGTTTGATAATCCCATAGCATTAATGTTTTCAAGAAAAGGTAAACAAATATCTTCTTATCAAGAATTATTTAAACCAGATCCATCAATTAATTATATTATTGTTGTTGGGGGATTTCAAAAGTCAAGTTATTCCAAAGAAATTTTTAAATTATCTGATAATATTATATCAATTTCAAAAAATTCATTAAACTCTTGGATAGTAGTTAATAAATTAATTTCTATTTATGAAATAATTCATGGAATATTATAACTCTTTTTTATTTCTTATTGGTCTAATTACTACTTCAAACTATTCTTATTATGTAAAAATTGGTCTATATAAATTTTTTATTCTATTGAAAAATTAATAAATTAGTGTCATTCTAATGATAAAAGATTTTTCTATTTATGGAATAACTCATAATATATAATAGCTCTATTTTTATTTCTTATTAGTCTAATTACTACTTCAAACTATTCTTATTATATAAAAATTGGTCTATATAAATCTTTTATTCTTTTGAAAAATTTATAAATTATGGTCAATCTAACTTTAAAAGATTTGATAAATGATAAAAAGAAATTCATTTTAGTCTGCTTAGGTCTTACTACTTCAATATTGTTAGTATTATTTGGAGTTGGAATGCTGAATGGTACTTTAAATGAAGCTACTAATATTATTGAGAATTCATCTGCAGATGCTTGGATTACTCAGGAGAATAGAGGAAATGCATTATATGGTAGTTATATTTCAGGGGATTTATGCGATAATGTGACAAATTCCTTAGAAACAGATAATGTTTACGTAGAAAAACTTATTTATGTTGGAGGAGTTGTCGATCATGGGAATGATTTTACTACATTACAAATGGTGGGAATAAATGTCTCAAGTAAGTTATTAAAACCTTGGGATGTTGTTTCTGGTGATGTAACTGATCTTAATACTCCATTTACAGCTTTGATTGATGAGAGTTTTAAAAACAGTCTACCAGGTGTCAAAATTGATGATGAAATTGTAATAAATGGAGTAAATATAAGAGTAATTGGATTTTGTAGAAATAATAAATTTTTTATTAGCTCCTATGCATGGATGAGTTTAGAAACTGCTCAAATTATAAATAACATGGGTAATGGTACAAGTTTCTTACTTGTTAAATATAAATCAGGATCAGGGTATAATCTTAACCAATTAAAAACTGATTTAAACGAAATAGAAAATGTAGATATTTTTTCTAAAACTCAAATAAGTGCAAATACAAGGGATTATATGCTTTATGAAAGCGGAGCAGGAATAGGTGTTGGAATAATGGTTGTGATGGGATTATTTGTTAGTCTTATAATAATTTTCCTTACGATGTATTCGAATGTTAACGAAAAAACACCTGAATTTGGAACATTAAAAGCAGTTGGTGCTAGTAAAAGCTTTCTTTATAAAATGCTAATGGGTCAAGTGGGTCTCTTAATGACATTAAGTTATATTTTTGGAACAATATTAACTTATGTAATCGGATTTTATATTTCAGATATAACCACAATGCCAATTCAATTAAATTTATATTTAATCATTGTATTTTACTGTATTTCTCTATTAGTTGGGATTTTTGCTATACTAATAGCGATAAGAAAAGTAAATAAGATTGATCCAATCATAGTTTTTAAGTCCTAAATAATAATGAAGAGATGATAAATTTGAATAAGAATATAGTCATGGAAATAAAAGATATTTCAAAGATTTATGGACTTAAGGGAGTTAAAGTCAATGCCCTCAAGAATATTAATTTAAGTCTTCATAATGGTGAGGTAGTGATTATTATGGGTCCTAGTGGAGCCGGAAAAACAACTCTATTATCTATAATGGGTCTCTTATTGCATCCTACAGAGGGTACAATAAAATTTGGAGATACAATATTCGATAAAGATTCTAAACAGAGCGAATTAACAAAAATTCGGCGTAATTCTATAGGTTTTATATTTCAAACTTTTAATCTTATTAAATCATTAAATGTTCTTGAAAATTTAGAACTAATGGCAAAAATCTCAAAAGGAAATAATAATGGTTATCGAGATAGATGTATTTCTATGTTAGAATTATTAAACATGGGACAACGATTAAAACATAAACCAAAACATTTAAGTGGTGGTGAAATGCAACGAGTATCAATAGCTCGTGCATTAATAAATGAACCTCAAGTGATACTTGCCGATGAACCTACAGGAAATCTTGATTCTGAGAACGGACATATAATAGGAGAATACTTTAAGAAAATAGCTCGAGAGAGAGGGACAACTATTTTATGTGCAACACATGATAAAAGATTAGAATTTTGTGCTGATAGAATTATACATATAGAAGATGGAAGCCTTATGAATTAAAATAATAAAAAAAACTTTTTTTTTCTTCTTTTTTATACCTATTGAAAAGCGATTTCTTATATTATATATTTAAAAAATAATTTTTCTAGATAATTTATTTTATTTCACTTTATTACCAATTAGATTTATATTATTCTGAATCCCCTAGATTTATAACTAAAATTATTATTAGCTTAAAAGAATTTTAGTTAGATATTGATTGAAATCTTTAAATGTAAAATCGATAAATAACTGGGTAGATTGCATAATGACAATTAAAAAAGTATTAATTTATCATAAGAAGCATATATTTGATGACCTTAGAAAAGCAATTAAAGAACATAGAACTAAGGATTATGAAGCTCATATAAAAGAGATTCTTAATAATAATAGACAAGAAAAAACTTTTTCTTTTTATTAAAATTATTAAATGGAAAAAATCACTTTAATTGATTTTTCTATTAATTATTTGTATATCATTTACTATTTGGGAAAAAGATATAAAAATTTAATGTATAATTTAAGGATTAATAAATATAAGAAATGCGCCCGCCGGGACTTGAACCCGGGTTTCCAGGATACTTGAGTAGGATCAAGTATTTCTCCGGCTTGGAAGGCCAGAATTCTACCACTATACTACGAGCGCATAGGTAATATTCTATAAAAATAGTATCTATGATCTTAAAATCAGCATATCTTTTAACTTTACTGATTTTATAGGGATAAAGGTAATAGATTTAATTTTAGTAATAACTAATATGTCTAATTAATGATAAAAAATTCTTAAATGGTAAAATATATCTATAAGGAGTATAAAACAGCATTAAATAAATTAAGATTTCCAGATTCCTGGTTTTGGGCAAGATATACAATAAATCCATATTCAGGATGTTCTCATGCATGTATTTATTGTGATGCAAGAAGTCAGAGATATTATCTAGATGATTTTGAGAATGAAGTTATCATTAAAGAAAAAATTGATAAAATTCTCGATGAGACTATAAAAAGAAGTAGAACATTATTACCAGATATCATAGGTCCTGGAGGAGTGTGTGATGCTTATCAACCTATTGAAGAAGAAGTTAAAAATACCAGGAAAATACTGAGAATTATTTCTAAACATAAATATCCTGTTAATATCGCAACAAAAAATACTTTAATTACTCGAGATATTGATTTACTTAAACAAATTGCTGATGATACATGGTGCACAATAGGTTTTTCCATAACTTCAATAGATAAAGAAGTTGCCGAATTTTTAGAACCCTATTCCAGCCCTCCAAAAGAACGTCTTGAAGCAATAAAAACTATTAAGAAAAAAGCACCAAATATTAAAGTGGGTACATATCTTATACCAAATATTCCATTTTTATGTGATAATGAAGAAAATGTTGAGAGTATTATCAAAAAATCTAAAGATGTTGGAGCGGATTTTGTATTGTTCTCTCCAGGCCTTACGATGAGAGACTTACAACAAGATTTTTTCATCAAAAAATTGAAACAAAGTCAATTTAAGAATATTATTAAACCAATTTTAGAATTATATAAAGGTAATTATTATGCTCCCTCTGAATATGTAAAAAAAATCCATATGAAATTTTTATCTTATTGTGAAAAATATGATTTAGCAATTAGAATAAAAAGATGGATTCCTTCTGATTATCGTAAGTGGAATTATAAAATTGCAGAATTATTGCTTGATAAAGAATATATTGATAGTATTACAACGGGTAAATCTAATAAAACAATGATGTGGGCTGGTTTATATTTAAATAATCTTGAAGAATCTATTATTGATATTTATAAAAGAGGAGAATTAGAAAAATTGAGAAATTTTACAAAAGAAATTATAAAATTTGTAGTTCCATATTTACAGAAAAGTAAAGATTTTAAACAAAAAAAAGGATTAGATCGATTTTTATGATTAATACTATTCTAAATGAAATAAAGAAGAAAATAAAAGAGAATATTCCAATCCTTACACTGGATCAGAAAAATAGAATGTACAGAATTATTAATTCAGATAATCCTAATTTCCAATTATATGGATTAATAATGAAGAAGAAAGAATCTATTGCAAAAGAAGTATTCAAAAAATATAATTGCTCATATAAAGATGCTATTGAGATATTTAAAATTTTAATTAGTTCTAACAATTAAGATGAACAATTTATAGGTTTTCTATTTCTAAACAACTTTAAAAAGCAGTTCAATGAGGAAATAATAAATATTATTTACTATGATTATTCAAAATATTGTAGTACATGGTCTCTATGTGATAGTACATGTATTAGAGTTCTTGGTCCTTATTTAAATATAAAGGGAAATGAGAAGCTCTCAAAAATGACTATTGAAGATTGGTCCGAATCTAATAACATTTGGATTAGAAGAGCTTCAATGGTAATTTTATTAAAATTAATAATGTTAAGAAAGGATTTCTTTATTTCTAAAGACTTTATATTTGAGTTAGTCGAAAAAATGCTTCAATATAAGAATGAAGATTATATTCTGAAAGGTATTGGATGGCTTTTAAAAACTTGCTCTAATTATAAACCAGAAATTATAATTCAATATTTAAAGAAAAATAAACAACGCTTGCCTCGATTAATTCTTAGATATGCAAGTGAAAAATTATCAAAAGAAATTAGAGCAGAAATATTAAAAAAATAAATATTTCAATATAACTTGACTTTCAAAGATAGGATATAGTTAATTTTTATTTTTATTTTTAAATAAAATTTGTCGGATAGTTCTAAAGGGGTTTCAATTTTTAGTATTTTTAAGCGA
>Ga0315549_1003254_pt1 | contig 14677 bp, 15 predicted proteins | sample SalMarSW160200MG_FD_203101 | JGI IMG/M metagenome (GOLD analysis project Ga0315549, IMG submission 203101) | Salt marsh sediment microbial communities from the Plum Island Ecosystem LTER, Massachusetts, United States - Salt Marsh Sediment SW1601-200 ... | reverse complement strand
ACATCCTCGACAATTTTATCTAGCATCGCTTGCCCTCCTGCAACATTTATCGAATATTTGTCTTTCGAATTATTGTACCACAATCTACTCAGACGAGAATCAAAGTTCGGGTTAAGCGATTCAAGACGCGTACTGGTAGCTAGAGATTATAAAAGTAGTCGGCCTACGGCTTGTTTTGCCATACGTTTTGTCGTAGAATTTGAGTGTGCCTTACATGTCCCTGTAGCTCAGCTGGACAGAGCGGCTGCCTTCTAAGCAGCGGGTCGTGGGTTCGAATCCCTCCAGGGACGCTTCTAGCTTGGTTTTGCAGCTATTTTCAAAGCAGTTGGTCTTAAACATTTCAATATTTCCTTATTTACTAATAGAGTACTAGTATAGCTTTCAATATATCCCCCATAGTCTAGTAACTCTGTATCCTTTTAGCGATTTCCTTCCGTCTTCCCTCCCCCTGATTTTGTAGCATTTCAACTAGCACTAAGCTAGTAAAATCACGAACTTGTTGTCGTCTCTTAATAAGCAATTCAACAGGTAAGTCTTGTTTACCTTCGTGGAAAAGGTCATTCCTTACTTCATACCAATCATCAATGACTTTATCCAAGAAACTCCATGCATCATCACTATAACCTTTGTCAATTATAAACTTCTTCACTCTATCCTTTTTATTTGTTATTCCCAATCTACGAGCGTCAATATATGTGCCAGCTAGTGTCTCCAAAGCAACCCAGTAAAGACCCATTTCAAGAATTGAAGGAGCAGTATGGTAGCTTATTTGAGCTTGTGCGAACCAGTATATACTGGGGATGAAACCGCTCTCTTCCAACCAGTCAGGATTTGTCTCAACAAATGCAAGTGCTTCAGATATGAACTGACCAAGATTACTTATCGTGACAATATCCCAAGTCCCTGCAATATCTCTATGTATCACCCCCCAATTAATGCCATAGCTCGCTCCTCGTTTTCTCTCTCTAGCAAAAGCAGAATAATACCTTGCACGAGCTAGCGAAAGCAAAGTTAGCACATCAGCCATATTCAAAGCATTACCCCAGAATACTGACGGTTTTACACTTTCAGGTTGTCTTGTTTCAGCAATGATAGAGCGTTGTGCGATTGCCTCTAGCATCAATTCATCTTGCTTCGGAATATCTCCTCTATCTCTATGACCGTAGCTCTCCTTTAGATTGAAATCCGAACCTACCAACAAGTCCCATTCATTGAATCTACCGCTTTCTCGCTGAACAGTATGCAAAGTTATGAGGGATATATAACCTATATACCACCTGTAAAAATCTTCACTCATTTTGTATTTTCCCTCTCTATCTTCTCTCGGATTGCTTCCTCTAGCCACTCCCCTAGCGTAACCGTAGCTTTCACAGCTTCAATTTTTGCTTGGTGCAATACTTCAGGGTCAATCCTTATTGATACATTTGGTTTACGTCTGCTCTCTTTCATACATTAATTGTAATACATGTAATGCCAAATGTCAATCAGTATAGCACGAACTAACTGAATTAGTGATATAATCAAATAAGATTATGGAACCATTATCCATCGCTATCATAAGTGGAGCAGTTGGAGGAGTAGCTGGAGTATTTTCCAAAGAAGTTTGGGATTTAGGGAGAAACTGGATTCAAAGCTATCTTAAAGACCACAGACCAAAAGCGATAGAGAAAGCAGAGCAAAACTCTTTAGACTTCCTAGCACAGCTTGCACAAAGAGTAAAAACACTTGAAGAACAAGGAGAGCAACAGAAAAAGGTTATAGAAGAATCTTTAAATCAACCTGATTTTTCTATCCTATTACAGAAAGCTATGATTTCAAGTGCACAGACTGAAGACAAACAAAAACACGAGATCCTTGCGAGATTGGTTGCGGATAGATTGTCTAAAGGGTCTGAGACCTTATTTGCTCTCACGAGTCAATTGGCTTGTGATGCTATCTCAAGAATGAATATCGCGCAGATGAAGATATTGGGTTGTTTAGCAACAGTATACTTCGTTCGTCCGAAACCATTCCCACCAACTAATATAAAAGACATAGGGGAGTGGTGGGTAAAATGGTTAACAGATAAACTAGCCATTTATCAAGATATTACTCCTACAAAGATGGATTATCTACACTTGGAGTCGCTCTCGTGCATAAAGTGGAATGAAAGTCTTATCTATTCACTTGGTGACGAGATAAACTTTCCTACGGAGAGCGGAATGATATTCAATCACCTTGCATTCACACTAACTAAAATAGGAGAGAAAATACTCCAGTTATGGGAAGGTGACTTAGGATTAGGTGGTGCTTATCCAACCACAGTAGGTATCCTGATTGGTGTATACGTTTCAGATATGCTGCTGGGAATAATAACTCCCCTAGATGAGTGGGGGAAATCCTAGATTTTGAAGCGACCAACACGCAAAATGCAAATTACCGTGTATGACCAATTTACCTCATTCCAAAATGAGAAAGAGGTTTATCGCGCTATCTTCAAAGAGACGATTTTAAAGAATAGACGCTGTGTTCAATTGTCTTTTGACTCTTACCCTCTGCTTTACAAGTAAGCTTGTATCCTTGAAACAAATTGTCTAAGCAGTTGGTCTTGTTGTAAAATATATACGGATTGTCAGCTTGCAGCTTGGAACTTTCTTCTAAGCAGCGGGTCGTGGGTTCGAATCCCTCCAGGGACGCCAGATTTTGAAGCTAAATAAGCCCTATACCGAATATCTGCAAAACAAACAACAAGAGACGGGAATAACTATCGAGAAGAAAGCTTGGAAACAAGTAATATTCTTACGATAGACGTTGAAAAATGTCCTCAAGAGGAATTAATGCAATGTCGCGTAGGTGACTATGTAAAATTTTGGGTTCCTAAGGATAACCCGGAAGTTGTCTATATTTTTAGGCGTGGGACAATAGGCGGGCAAGGAAAATTAGGAAAGATACCAAGTCAATTCACTAAAGTAATTTCGGGCCATTTGTCAAAGGGATTAGAGTACGAGACTGAGATATTGTCCATCAAAGGTTCGACGTGCACGATAAAATGCAGGTTAATAAGCGAAGAGGAAAGCTCAACTAGAATAGAAGAAGAGTCTAGAATTGCTGCATCTCGTTTAAAGAAGGAATTGCTGAAAAAGTATGTTCCTAGAGAATCACTGACGATAAGAGTGGAATTACCCAAAGAACATACTCTCGCAGAAGGGGAAGAATTGCTTCTTAGAAATCGGGAACTTGATTACTATGTCGAAAATGCGAGTTCTCTTAAGATTGAATTTACGAACGAGAAGAATGAAATAGTGGCTAGTAAAACAAATGAGCCAGGGCTTATTAAAACTATTCTTCGGGCGTCATTCAGTGAAATACCAATGACTTTTACCTTGATAGAAATTCAGAAACCGGATAAATATACGCTGGAATATCTAAAATCCATACAAGGTAAAATAGAGATTGTTTTTAAATAAGATCATGGCACTAATTTGGCACTGATGGTATTATAAACTAGGCTATGACCGATAAGTATGATGTAGAAGTGAAGTTACTTGCCGTTACCCCTGATGCCGAAAAATTGATAGAGGCGGCGGGTAGGCTGTGCTGGGACACACAGGATAAAACGGGCACGGTACCCGACCGAATTCAGAAGTGGCTGGAGGTCGGGCATGAGTCGATGGTGGAGCATGCCTGCGCTACCTTCTACATTCGTGCCAGCCGCGTCCTGACCCATGAGCTTGTCAGGCACAGATTGGCAAGTTACAGCCAGAGAAGCCAGCGATATGTGAAGGAAACCGAGCCAAGATACATCGAGCCGCCTCCAATTAGAGACAACGAATCTGCCCATAAGCGATTCGGGGAGGTAATGACGACTTGCTGGCGAGCCTATGGCGACTTATTGGGCAAGGGAGTAAAAGCTGAAATTGCTCGCTATGTCCTTCCCAATGCCTGTGAGACCCAGATAATCTGCACCTGGAATTTCCGGGAAATTCGCCACATTATCAAGCTGCGCACATCCAAACGAGCGCTTCCTGAAATGAGAGCTGTCGCCGAGGAAGTACGGAAGATAGCGAAGGAAATAGCCCCCCAGGTATTCGCGGATCTATGAGTGGTGGAGCGGAGTCATTTTTTGAGTTTCTTATTGTTGGTCTCTTTCGGATACCAGCGTTCATTAAAATCAGGAAGGTTTTTGCTATGGGTTAAGATGACAATCTCGTCGCCTTTATGGAGTTTTGTGTCGTCATCAGCAAAGTTAAATTTATTGTCACGATAGTAAAAAATAACCCTCGCGTCTTTGGGAAGCCCCAGTTCACTAACACAAATTGCGTCATCCTCACCAGCCGTAAAAGTGAAAAATCTAGCGTCTTCCTTTAACAAGGTAGATAAGTTGATATGATCAAGTCCGCGTACCATATTGTCTAGGTACAGGCTCAACGCCCATACCGGGATAATAGTATCTTCAAGACCGAGTTCACGGCATAATTGCACCAAATCCGTATCTTTGATGCTGGTTATAACGCGCTTAAAGCCCATCGAGCGCCCCAGCAGGGACGTGATGATATTAACCTGGTCGCTATTGGTCAGGCAAAATAGAATATCGCTGTTTTTTGGGTCAACTTGACTAAGTATTGCCGGCTTGGCCGAATCGCCATGCAGGAAGCTGCAGGCCAGTTCATCTGAAATCTGGTCGATTTTTTCCTTATCGGCTTCTATCATAATCACTTCGTGTCCCTCTTTTATCAATGTTTTAGCTGTCATAACCGTTAACGAGGTGGCGCCTGAAAATACAATCCTCATATTATTCCTCCAGTCTTCTTCCAATCCAAGTCCGAGGATAGAATAGCACTAACCAGGCAATAATTTCCAATCTCCCAAGGAGCATATCTGCACATAGAACTCCTTTAAGAATCGGATGCAGGTCGGGAGCACTTATTCCAGATGATAACCCGACTGTACCAATCGCCGAGACAACCTCGAATAACGAATCAAGCGGGTTATGCCCCATGCCTACAAATATTAGCCATGAAATCCCAATGGACGTCAGAAAAAGAAAAACGATGCTTAGAGCGCTCTGTAGCTCGTCTGTTTCTAGCCGGCGTCTGCCAAGACTAGCTTCGGCAACAGCTTGCCTGGGCATACCGGGGCGCTGTAGAAAAATATAGAGTAACTGCACCAAAATCAATAAACGTAGAATCTTGATGCCTCCGGCAGTAGACCCGGCGGCGCCGCCCAGAAGCATGGCAAAAATAAGCGTAAGTTTTGCACCAGCGTTGATTTGAGAAATATCCAATGTAGCGAAGCCCGCCGTTGATTGAGCAGAAAAAGCATTTAATATTCCGTGGTGCAGGGCTTGAGTCCAGCTAAAACCATCCTGGGTAAAGAGAAATAATGCCGTAAGTAACGCTGCCACCAAACCGGCTATAAGAAGACCCTGCAACTGGCGGTCTCCTATTAACACTCTTCCGCCCTCTTTAAACGAGCGAAAGTATAAAACCAGAGGAATAGCGCCTGCCACTGATAGCAATATCACCATCGCTTGCAGCCACGAACTATTAAGTCCTGCCAGGCTGGCATCGTGAGGTGAAAACCCTCCGGTGGATACTGCGGAAAGAGAGTATATTACGCTGTTGAACCATCCGGCGCCCAGCAACCCTAATACGATAATGCCGAAACCGGTCAAAATTGAGTAGACAATAATCACACGGCGAGCATGTGTCCTGGTACTACCGACCAGGTCCTCTTCATAGTCTTCTAAATCGCCAATACGCTTGGCTACCAGACCCGGCCGAATCATGGTTGCCACCGCGAGAATGACGATGCCCAGACCCCCGACCCACTGCATCCAGGAACGGGAAAATAGAAAAATAGCCGGTTTATCTGCCACTGAAGCCGTAACGCTCAAGCCCGTTGTCGTTACGCCGGAGATGGTCTCGAATAGCGCATCTGTAAAGCTTAAGCCGGAAGCCATGGTAGGCCACGTCATCACTATCGGCGCAAATAGAAACACCAACGCGGTAACGACTATGGCTTCGTTTGTCTGGATACGTTTGGGAGTCGGCAGTCTTTGCAGGGAAAAACCCATAGTAAAGACACCCACCACTACAATGGAATACCGGAGTGTAACACGGTAATCGCCGAGTAGAATGGATACAACTAACGGCACCAGCGTAAGCAGCGCCAGAACGATGCAAAGCTGGCCGAAATATTTCAGTACCGGCAGAGGTCGAACGGAATATCTCAGTGCACGCACTATTAACCCCGAGCCAGAAAGTGGAGCTGAGGGGATTCGAACCCCTGACCTTCCCGATGCAATCGGGACGCTCTGCCTGATTGGGCATTCAACCTAAGGATACTTTTCATATATTTGGGACTTTTCCACGATTTAATCTCTCGCTCCCTTCGTCTGGCTTCGGCCAGAGTTTGAAAACACTCGCAATACACCAGCTTCCAGGGACGATAAGTCTTTGTTGAGTTGTTTTTTCCCTGATTATGCTCAGTTATTCTGCGAGATATATCCTTTGTAGAACCAATATAATATCTATTACCTGTCTCACTTTGAAGGATATATGCGTAGAACATTTTGATATAAGTGGAGCTGAGGGGATTCGAACCCCTGACCTCCTGCTTGCAAAGCAGGCGCTCTCCCGACTAAGCTACAGCCCCAATGTCGATTATTGTATCAAATACTGTGTGGTAGCAAAAGCTTTACCCTTTTTCGTTTATGGCATAGCTGTTATACTAAGAAGAGGATACATAAATGTCGAGCATAACCTTCTTAACGGCTCTTGTCGCAGGGCTTCTATCATTTTTATCACCTTGTATTTTACCGCTGGTTCCGGTATATCTGGCCAACATAGCCGGTGCATCGGTTCTTACTCCGGAACTTGCTGATAGAAGACATATTTTCCTCCATACCATCAGCTTCATAGTCGGTTTCTCCCTGGTTTTCACCGCTTTAGGAGCTTCTCTTGGCTTATTAGGAGCTGCGGTGCCACAGGGAGTGTTGGAAAAGGTGGCCGGTGCCCTATTAATTGCATTTGGCATCTTCCTCATAGCCGCTACTAAAGTGCCCTGGCTCAATTATGAGAAACGTCTTGACTTTGGCAGGGCCAAGGGTACGGGCTATCTGAGGTCTCTGTTAATAGGGGTAATATTCTCCCTGGGCTGGATTCCCTGTGTTGGCCCGATTCTGGGGGGCATACTAGCCCTGGCAGCGAGCTCACAAACAGTGTGGCAGGGAGTTTATCTTTTACTTGCTTATTGTTTAGGGCTGGGGCTGCCCTTCATCGCCGTGGGTCTGGTGTTGGGGACAGCATCCCGATACCTCAGATGGTTCAGCCGCCATGCTTTCGTCACCTCAATCGTAGCTGCGGTACTGCTTATCGGCGTAGGAATTCTGATGTTGACCGGTTACCTAAACTATCTCAGCGGGCTTATGCCAGGAGGTTACTAATATGGCTAGTATAATGTCAAAAAAGTTAATACGGATAACTCTGATTATTGCAATTCTTGCTCTAGCTGGGAGCGCTCTGAGTTGTGATTCCTCGCTGCTATCCCAAGAGGCGCCAGACTTCACATTGCCTACTATGACAGGGGCTAACGTAACCCTGTCTGAGCTAGAAGGGACACCGGTGGTGCTTAATTTCTGGGCTACAACGTGTCCCGCTTGTGTTGTGGAGCTGCCTTATTTTGAGGCTGTAGCCCAGGAAAGTGAAGGAGAGATAAAAGTCATAGCTATTAATGTCGGTCAAAGTGATTTAACTGTACAAACCTTCTTCGGCGACTACGAACCGACCATGATAGTGGCGTTGGATGGGAATGTGGAGGTTTTTCAGACATATAGCAGTAATGATAACGCACGGGGGTATATTCCAATTACATTCTTCGTCGATAGCGAAGGTATAGTTCAGTACATAAAAATTGGCGCGTTTCAAAGTAAGGCGGAGCTGTGGGAGGCTCTGGACAGCGTTTTTGAACTATGATTATTCAAACTTTCTGAAGACAAGGGTAGCATTAACTCCACCAAAGCCAAAGGAGTTGGAAAGAGCTAGATTTACCTGTGCTCTTCTGGCTATGTTAGGGACATAATCTAAGTCGCATTCAGGGTCCGGAGTATCATAATTTATAGTAGGCGGTATAATACCATCCCTCATCGTAAGAACAGTGGAAATAGCTTCTACTACACCCGCTGCCCCTAATAAATGACCGAGCATAGATTTATTGGAGCTTACAGGCACCTTTTTGCTGTGTTCTCCTAAGGCTGCCTTTATAGCTTTAGTCTCAGATGTATCGTTGAGAATGGTAGATGTTCCATGGGCATTAATGTAATCAACCTCGTAAGGTGAGACATCGGCGTCATTCAGGGCCAGCTTGAGACACCGTGCCTGGTTTTCCCAGTCAGGCTCGGTTATATGAACGCCATCGATGTTGGAGCCATATCCGGCAAGCTCGGCATAGATTTTAGCCCCTCTTCGTATAGCTGACTCCATTTCTTCCAGAATAACAACCCCCGCGCCTTCTCCGATTATAAAACCATCACGGTCTTTATCGAAGGGACGGCTTGCCTTCTCGGGCTCACTGTTCCTACGGGATAGGGCTCTCATCTTATCGAATCCGGCAACGCCCACGGGAAGAATGTAGGCATCGCTTCCTCCGGCGATCATGGCATCTGCTTCGTCATATTGAATAAGCCTGAAGGCATCGCCAATGGAATTGCTGCCGGTAGCACAGGCAGTAACCACACACTTGCTCGGTCCCATCGCACCAAAAGCCATGGAGATCTCCCCTGCTGCCATGTTGGCTATAAACGCGGGAATGAAGAAAGGAGAAACTTTCTCTGGCCCTTCATCACGAAGGGCGAAAAGGTTCTTTTCATACGTGGTCATTCCGCCAGCGCATGAGCCCAGCACTATTCCTACCCTGCTGGCGTTAGTTCCATTTATAGCGAATCCAGCATAATCTATTGCCATGCGGGTAGCCGCTAGAGCATATTGAATGAAGGGGTCTGTCCTTCTAATTTTCTTCTTATCCAGGAAATCTTCAGGGTGGAAATCCTTAATCTCAGCAGCAATTTGCGACTTGAAACCGGAAGGGTCGAACTTGGTGATTCTGGCTACCCCTGATTTGCCCTGGCATAGCTTTTGCCAGGATTCTTCAACACCCGTGGCTAAGGGAGTAACAGCACCCAATCCAGTGATTACTACTCTTCTTCTAAACGACTTGTTCATCTCAGCAATGGCTACCTTCTAGATTTTTGCTTCGATGTAGTCAAGTGCGTCTTGAACAGTTTGTAAATTTTCCGCGTCCTCATCGGGTATTTCGATTTTGAAGGTGTCCTCCACCGCAGTAATCAATTCAATAAAGTCCAGGCTATCAGCATTAAAGTCATCAGCAAATGACGCCTCCGGGACCACTTCTGATTCGTCAACCTCCAACAGCTCTACGATTAATCCTTTTAACTGTTCGAAGGTTTCGTTCTCACTCATTTTGTCGTCCCCTTTCCGGCGTTAATTTCTTAAACATTACTTGAATCATACTGTCTTAGGTAGTCCTGCTTGATTTACCATCGTGATAGTTTAGTTTTTGAGCTTCTAAAACTCGTATTATATCATCCCCACACTGTCAAGGGAATTGGGGGGGCGTACAATGGCAATTGCTCCGGCGGTGTAGTTGGCTAACTTTTTGGCTGGCACTTCATCTAACAGTTAAGAATTTGGGATGAATTTCAAGCTCCCCGGGTAGGACTCGAACCTACAACCAAGCGGTTAACAGCCGCCCACTCTACCATTGAGCTACCGGGGAATGAATACCTTAGCGCAACTGCTCAAATTCGCCATGCTGATTTTGGCATTTTTTAGGATTTTCCTCAAGTTGCCTTTACCTGAGGCTCTTGGATATAGCCCTCGTCCACAGACAAGTTCGGTTGCTGGGCAGCTTGCATGGCTAGCTCGTCGCAACGTATATTTTCAGGGGTTCCGGCATGCCCCTTAACCCAGCTAAACTGTACCTCATGATAATCGCATAGTTGCAATAGCTTCTCCCAGAGATCGGGATTCAACGCCTTTTCCCGTTTATTGCGCTTCCATCCGTTTGCTCGCCATCTCTGAGCCCATCCTCTCGACATCGCCTTGACTAAGTACTCGGAATCACTGTACAACGTTACCTGGCATTTCTCTTTTAGAGCCCCTAGCCCAACAATCGCAGCCATTATTTCCATCCGGTTGTTGGTAGTTTTGCGATAGCCACCTGATAGCTCTTTTTTGCGATCCTGATAAAGGAGTATGGCTGCATACCCACCGGGGCCGGGATTTCCAAGGCATGCGCCATCGGTATATATAGTCAAGTGCTTAACTTTTTCCATTGTAGTTTTTTGATGTCAAAACGTCGAGTCTTTCACCTTCCCTCTGATTTTTAGTTGGCTGCCGGGCCAGGATTCGAACCTGGGCTAAAGGATCCAAAGTCCTCTGTGCTACCGCTACACAACCCGGCACTGATACCCATTCAAGTTTGCTATCTATAATGCCGAAGGTCGGACTCGAACCGACACGGGGGTTGCCCCCCAACAGTTTTTGAGACTGCCGCGTCTACCATTCCGCCACTTCGGCGCACTTATCCTGGAAGCCTTAATCCCCTTTAAACATTCTCAGTGAACTCCCCCGCTGCAAGGAGGCATTCTGCTGCCAACCTGGTTCTGCTCTACAATTTCATAGTTGGTGCCGAGGAGCGGAGTCGAACCGCTGACACGCGGATTTTCAGTCCGCTGCTCTACCACCTGAGCTACCTCGGCTTCAGGGATATTGTAGGTTTTCCCCACTCTAGTGTCAAGCAAGCGTAATCGTGATTGTTTAACCGCCGCTTTGAGCGAAGGGAATCCTAAAACAGGCTGCTAGCTTGGGGCACCAGGCTTGACCAGGGGTATGCGAGCAGCGCAAAGGGGGCATTCTTGAGGTGAATAAACCGTAGTAGGGGCACGCAGACAGCTGAAGAAGGGCAGGTCGAAGTCCGAACTTTCCTCACTGCGGTCGACAAGAACTCCAATACCGATGATAATCCCCCCCTGTTTAGCTACAGCGCTTATCGTCTCTCTGAGCGAGCTTCCTGTGGTCAGGATGTCATCAACAATAAGGACGTGTTCGCCAGGCGCAATTTCAAAATCGCGCCGGAAGACCCTTATCTCTCCCTCTTTTTCGGCGAAGATGCTCCGCACTCCTAATTGGCGGGCGGTTTCAAAGGCTAGAATAATGCCGCCGGTGGTCGGCCCAGCAACTACGTCTATTTTTTGCCCTTTATAGTGTTGGGCGATCAGGCGACACAGTTTCTCAGTAAGATGCGGGTGCTGCAAGATGCGAAATTTTTCCCAATAAACTGGTGAGTGTAATCCTGAAGCGAGCAGGAAATGTCCTTCTTTTATTGCTCCGGCCGTCTTGAATATCTCCAGCACCTCGTCACTCAAGTTACACCCCTAACAAATGGCTGACCATCATTTCTTGCTCACCGACTCCGTTCAACTCCGGGTAGCTGTAATGTTTGACTACCCCCAATTTGCTTGGTGGCCAGTAGATAAACCAGGCTCTGCCGATGATATTATCCTGGGGCACAGTCCAGCTGCTATGTGAGTCGTTACTGTTGTTGCGATTGTCGCCGAGGACGAAGTATTCGCCCTCGGGAATCTCCTGGGCTGGCATCATGTAGTTTGGCGGCTCCATGATATATTCCTCCTCTATGGGGATGCCATCGATAAAAACCCTTCCCTCTTTAATCTCCACGGTCTCGCCAGGCAAGCCAATAACGCGTTTGATGAAAGGGTATTGGGAATTAAACGGTGGGTCAAAGATTATTACTTCTCCTCGCTGCGGGCCGGAGGAACGGTAACACACCTTGTTAACCATAATGCACTCACCTTCTTCGAAATTGGGCTCCATACTGGACATTACTACAGTATAGCTTTGTACAGTTAGCCGAAGAAGAACAAAAACAGCTACGGCGATAAGAACAATTATCCCAACTTCACGAAGAATTTTCATTGGCGAAGGTTCATTCTACCATAAACCATGAAGTTAGTTCATTCGTTATAGCTCTACTCGTCTGCACTGCTCCTTAATGCTAACGTTTGAAGACATATTCTGGCTGAATGCCTTCCAAAGCCTGCATGTGGTAAAATATGCGTGTGAGGGATCGCCTGTGATTGAGTTAGCGAGACTATTCAACTTAAAACCTGAAGATGAGCGGAGGCTTAATTCCCATGCATTAGAACGTATGAATGCCTGGGAAGCTCGTATTCTAAAGAAGACGCCACAATTCGGTATCCAGGAAATCATGGCAGACCTGGATACTTATCTACATGACAACGAGAGGGTTGAATTTAACGAATGCTTGGCCGATATAAAAAAGTGGCTGTCCGGGTGCATGGATGTTGCAAGTAGATATTTCTTGCATGCCCATGCCACATGGATTATTGACCCGATGTTCCGAGTTGAATCGTTGATAGTGCGGGCATGTCAAAGAGCTGAGGCGGAACGACGGAAGAAGGAACATGAGGATAGATGGTGTGCTGCATTCGTATCTATGAAGCCGCCTGTTGATGACGCCAAAAAATATCTGAACGATAAGGAACATGATGAGTTCACAATAGCTGTCGGGAAAGCCATAGATGCATACCTAGAAAAGGGCGAAGCATACATGGCTGACGTGAGGGCTTTTGACTATGGCTGGTGGTTGAGAAGAATTAAAGAGCGCGAGGAGGAAGAGGCACAAAAGCTGTAGGTTACAAGTGCAGCCGATGAATACAATCAGCGCCTTAATTTAGAAATAGCAAAACTGGCCTCTTGTTTCCTCCTTTTCTGCTAACATTTTGCTAACATCAGCCTCTCCGAACAGAAAATCGAAATTACACAGCCCAAAAAACTCATTAGCCAAGATACCCTATCAACTCGCGGCTTTTACTTGGATGGCGCAGCTTAGCCAGTGCTTCTTTTTCAATCTGGCGTATTCGCTCCTTGCTGAGACCTAACTCTGTGCCAACCTCTGCTAGGGTTCGACTGTACTCATTGTCTAACCCAAACCTCAACTCAATGATGCGTCGTTCCCGGGGTGTCAGCGACTCTAATGTTCTACTCAATTCTTCCTTGAGCAGGCTGGCAGTGGACTGCTCATCAGGCTGCAGAATCGTCTGGTCTGCGATGAAATCACCAAGTTGGCCTCCATCTTCTCCTACAGGTGTCTCAAGAGAAACAGGCCCACGCGAACTAAGCTTAAGCAGCAATTCTATCTTTTTGGGCAGCAGTCCCGTCTCAGAAGCCAGTTCCTTATCAGTCGGCTGGCGGCCAAGCTTCTGAGCTAAGCTATTCCTTGCCCGGGATAGCTTCGTCAGATCATCAACTAGGTGGCCCGGCAGGCGCACAATGCGTGACTGGTCATTAACTGCCCTGTTGATTGCCTGCCAGATCCAGGGAGTAGCGTAGGTGCTAAACTTAGTGCCTCTGCGATGGTCGAATTTCTGCACTGCCTGCATTAACCCGATATTACCCTCCTGGATAAGGTCAGATAGAGGTATGCCCCAACCAATATGTCCTTTGGCCACGCTTACGACCAGGCGCAAATTGGCTTGAATCATGTGGTTGGTTGCCTGGCGTGTCCGTTCTCTTACTTGCTCAAAGTGCTTGACAATTTCTGAGCGGTGCGCTTCCAGTTTGCCACGGAATTCTGGCGACTGCAGCGCCTCCCCAAATTCGGCCAGGGAACTTTTCTGGCCTGCCTTTTTTATTATATGCCAAGGTATCAAGCGACTGTCCAGCGACAATTCAATCAGGGTTTTCTCGATTTCAGTTTGGCTTGCCCCAGTGATTTTAGCTATAGCGCTGGATAATTGTTGATCGATATTGCCATCGATTGCGCGACGTAGATCCGGGTGCAGTACTCTCTCTGTTATATTCTCGTGAGAAGGAAGATCCAGATACCGATAAAGTGCTTCAAAAAGCAAACGCGCCCCACTGAATCGCTCCATCAATGCCAACAGTAAGTCGATTGCCGAAGGCTGAGAGCCATGTTCGGCAGCCCAATCCTCCTCAAGTCGGGCAAGATACTTGCCCTCCTCTATCTGGCTGCCCAGCACTTTTGTCTCCTCGGCATTGAGAAGGGAAGTTTTCCCAATTTCAGCGAGGTACAAATTCAGCGACTCCTCACCGAGTTCAAGTTCCCGCTTTGAAGGAGTGATCCTGAGCCCAGGAACCTCATCCTCCTCATCAATCTCCTTATTATCCTTATTAGCCAAAGCTAATTCGTCATCCCGGGAAAAGACTTGTTCGCTATCTTTAACGTTTTCTAAAACCGTTATCATCTTCAACCTCCTTTATACCCTTTGTCCGGGCAACTGCATTTTTCATGTAAGAACATTATAGGTATGGTATCAACCTTTGTATGCGACTTTTGTCTCACACAGACATGGCAACGGAATAGGGAAACACGGAACATTAAAGGATTAGCCAGGAAAGCGGGTGAAGATATTGTATAAGAGGTCTTGTTTGGTATTTAGGATTCTTGGAGAATTATCTCAAAAGGACAACTTATGGCCCCAGTGGGACAAACGAGTTCGCAGTCCGTACACCAGTCACACTCTACTGTTTCAATAATGGCAACAATATTGTTGACTATCGCCAGGGCATTGCGGTGGCACACGCCAACGCATAACCCACACCCATCACACTTT
>Ga0315549_1003252_pt1 | contig 14680 bp, 13 predicted proteins | sample SalMarSW160200MG_FD_203101 | JGI IMG/M metagenome (GOLD analysis project Ga0315549, IMG submission 203101) | Salt marsh sediment microbial communities from the Plum Island Ecosystem LTER, Massachusetts, United States - Salt Marsh Sediment SW1601-200 ... | reverse complement strand
AAAGAACAGGAATCACGCACAGTGAGTGTCAGGCTGCTGAGCGGTAAGCTTATTAACAATGTTCCGCTGCAGTAGTTTGTGGAACAGGCGCGGCAGGTTAATGCCGCCAGGCAAGCGGAAACCGATTTTAATCAGGTATGAGTTTTATTTACAAGCGGCGGAGGATATGGTACACTTTAGAAAATATCTTAAAAGGTAACATAACAGTTAGTGAATGCCATTACCACCCTGTCAAAATCCAAACTTCGCATAAAGGTAAAAACCATACTGAAAAACCTCACTCCGGATCAACTGCATGCAAAAAGCTTGCTCATTTATAACAGTCTGGCTGCACTGGACTGTTATAAACAGGCAGAGCTTATCCTCAGCTATATTTCCACAGACAGCGAAGTACAAACAGCCCGCATAATTGAATCTGCCTTGGCCGACGGGAAAATGGTATATGCACCGCGAATCAGCGGAAAAGATCTTGATTTTCACCTGCTGCAGCATGCGGATTTAGACTTTGAGTGTAACAGGTTTGGTATCCGGGAACCTGCCGCTGCACTAGCAAAGTTTAATTATGAGCACATCAAGTCCAAACTGAGCATAGTAATAGTTCCCGGGCTGGCCTTTGACCGACAAAAAAACCGTCTGGGCAGAGGTAAGGGGTATTACGACCGTTTTCTGCACGGGTTAAAAAAGGATTTGGCCCGCGCATGCACTCTCGTGGGGATCTGCTTTTCAGAGCAGCTTTATCCTGCTTTGCCTTTCGATCAAGGCGATGTGCCTGTGGACATGGTAGTCACCGATCAGGAGATCGTCTCTTGATAATAAATGTTTAAGGAGGAAGATTCGAATGGACAAGATAAAATCAGCATGGGAAATTGCCTTGGAAAAAACAAAAAACGTAAAAGCGGATAGAGAATCATTAAAAGAGCGGGAATATATCGAGCAAGGCAAAAAAATCATTTCCGCTTATCTTGATAATCCGGAACAGGTAAATATAAGCAGCAGTTTAAATAAGATCACTAAAAATTATCAGGCTTTCGCCAAAAAAGGTATGGTAGAAACACTCTTATCCAACCTCACTCTTCCTTTGACCGATTATACCGCACAACGGAATACACGGGTAAGCCAGGCCTTTGCCGGCCTTCTTCCCGGTTCGGACGAAGTAGCTGCCGTATTTACCCAGCTGGTCCAGTTTTTCAGCAGGTTTACTGAAGATAGAGAAAATATTCAGGAGCAGATAAAGGCTCAGTATATGCCCAAGCTTAAGCAAAAGGCCGAAGCCATTGCCCAGCAGCTCGGCACCGAGGTGGAATTGGACCCCTTTGCCGATCCGGAGTTTAATGCCCTTTTAAAGAAGAGCTTAACTCAGTTTGATGAAAGATATAATGCCGTGCTACATCAGGCAAAGGACGAACTACGTCGTTTAATTTAAAAGAATGAAATATATTGCCGATCTGCACATCCATTCCCTCTATTCGCGTTGCACAAGCAAACACAGTAATCTCCACGAACTGAAGAAGTGGGCATTGATAAAAGGAATTAATCTGCTGGGCACGGGTGATTTCACCCATCCGGCCTGGTATTCCCAACTGCAGGACTGCTTAATACCCGACGGTAGCGGACTTTTTACCTTAAAAGAGGATACATCTGCCTTGCATATAACTGATTATAAAACGGATAGTATTGCCTTCCGTTTTTGTTTACAGGCTGAAATCAGCTCGATATATAAGAAAAACGGTCAAACCCGTAAGGTTCACAGTGTGATATTTGCTCCGGATCTCGACTGTGTGGCGCGTATCAATGCCAAACTCTCTACATTGGGTAATATTAATTCGGACGGCAGGCCGATTCTCGGTCTTGATCCCAAACACCTTCTGGAAATAATATTGGATATTTCTCCGGACTGTCATCTTATACCCGCTCACGTCTGGACACCCTGGTTCTCTCTTTTCGGTTCCAAATCCGGGTTTGATACCATAGAAGAGTGCTTTGAGGATATGAGTTCACACATTTTCGCCTTAGAGACCGGGCTCTCCTCGGATCCTCCCATGAACTGGCGGGTAAGCGCTCTGGATAGATTCAGTCTGGTTTCCAATTCCGATGCCCATTCTCCGGGCAAGCTGATGCGTGAGGCCAATTTGTTCGATACGGAGCTCAGCTATTATGCTCTGTTCAAAGCCCTGCAGAGCAAAGAAGGTTTTTTGGGTACATTGGAATTTTTCCCGGAAGAAGGAAAATATCACTTTGACGGACATAGAAAATGTAAGGTAGTTTTAAATCCAAAACAGACCATAGAGTTAAATAATACATGTCCTGTCTGCGGGAAACCGCTTACCATAGGTGTAATGCACCGGGTGTTGGAGCTGGCCGATAGGGAGGATGTGTTCAGACCGCCCTGTCAAAAAGATTATTTTTCCATCATTCCGCTGCCGGAAATATTAGCGGAAGTTTTAGGCAAAGGACCTTCCACTAAATCCGTTATGGAAGCCTATTGGAACATAATATCGTCGTTCGGAAACGAATATAATCTGCTTATGGATGCTCCCTTGGACGAAATTGCCAAAAAAAGCGGCATACCTTTGGCAGAAGCAATTAAAAGGGTGCGCAGGAGTGAAATATATCCGCAGCCGGGTTATGACGGCGAGTTCGGTATAATCAGGGTTTTTAAAGCGTATGAACTGGAGCAGCTGGCCGGACAAACAATGCTTTTTAAGCTAAAACCTGAAGCTTTAGTACAAGAATTGTACCACCAGGACAGCTTGTTTGAAACAATGCGCAGCACGGCTCAAAAGCCGGAACCTGAGCAGGCGGCTGTAGATAAAACTGTTAATTCGGAGCAGGAAGCGGTTATTAATTATCGGAGCGGCGCAGCTCTGGTTACCGCAGGCCCCGGTACGGGCAAGACCAGAACACTGATGCGCTGGATTGCCGGTTTAATAGAAAAAAACCTAAGCCGCCCGGACAATATTCTGGCCATTACCTTTACTAATAAAGCTGCTGGGGAAATGAAACAGCGACTGCATAATCTTTTAGGTGACGAGGCAGACAGGATCACCGTGTCTACATTCCATTCATTCTGTTTTGATATAATAAAGAGTCATTTTCCGCAAGTAAAAAGCATTTATGATGCAGCCGGACGCAGGGCCCTGCTGCGCTACCTTTACCCTCATTCTACTGCACATGAAGTTAAAACCTTATCCGAAAAGATCGAGAAGTATTTGGACGGTTCGGATATGGAAATAGACGAGGATACGCAAAACAAGGCTGTTAGCTATCAGAATGAGCTCAAAACCATACGCGGAGTGGATATTTCCGCATTGATCAGCGAAGTAAATCTGATTTTTGAGAACAAACCGGAGATTCTTAACTATTACCGGGATCGTTTTACCTATATAGCTGTGGATGAATTTCAGGATATCAACCTGACACAGTATAAATTGCTCTGCGCCCTTATAGGAGCAAAAATGACTGAAATAAAAACCAAAATACGTGTGGACAAAGGAATACTGGTAATTGGTGATCCGGATCAGGCTATCTACGGATTTCGCGGATCTGATTTAAAGTTATTTTTTCGTTTTCAGAAGGATTTTCAAGCCAGACACTTTGCGCTGTCGGAGAACTATAGATCAACACCTGAAATAATTCACTCAGCCGGGGCGGTTATCGCAGAGAACTCTTTTAAAAGCGGCCTTAAGCTCACTGCTCATAGAAGAAAGGGTAAGAAAATCATGGTGGTTCCCAGGGCACATGAAATCCAGGAAGCGCGGTACATTACCGAAACCATAAAGGCCCTTGTCGGGGGTATAGATTCTCTCTCCACCCAAGCTCTCGGACCTCGGGAGCAGTGCGACTATTCATTTAACGATATAGCAGTATTGGTAAGAACTCATGCAACGGCCAAGACTCTCTATGCAGTTTTTGAAAAGCAGGGTATTCCGGTTGCTTTACGATCTGAATATTCTTTATTGGAACAGCCCCCGTATTCTCTGCTCTCCTCCTACCTTCACCTGTTACATAACAAACAGGATGTTATTGCTTTCCGTGATATTATGACGCAGACTATAAGTGATTTATCTTTACAGGAGTTGGGAGCCCTCTCTATGATTTTTCAGCAAGAGCAGGGATCTATCAGAGATATGCTTGCCAACCGTTCACTCGTGCGCAGTATAACAAGCGACCATATAAAACAGTTTGAAAAGCTTATTGATTTTTTGGAGTTTGTAGAGGTAACTATTGAATACCAGGGAATCTATAAGGGAATTTTTCTGATTTTAGAAAAAATAATCCCTGTCTATGTATCCATGGAAAATAAAGTGAAGAGTCAGGCATTATTAGAGATGGCTCGCGCTTTTGACGGTGATTTGGCTGGTTTTTTAAGGAGGATTTTCCTGTGTACTTTTGAGAGTCAGGGAGAAAAGAATGTGGAAAAGGTGAATTTACTCACCTTCCATGCGGCTAAGGGTCTTGAGTTCCCTGTGGTAATTATAGCCGGGGCAGAAGAGGGGATAACTCCCTTAATACGTAAGACAGTTGATGTGGAAGAGGAGCGAAGACTGTTCTATGTAGCCCTTACCAGAGCCAAAGATCTTGTATATATAACGTACGCGCAGGAAAGATCCGTATTTGATAAAAAATCTAAGAGTAGTGTAAGCCGTTTTGTGGAAGAAATACCACCCGTCTATAAAGAGCTAAGTGAAATTAAGAAAAGAGAAGATCTGTTCCGACAACCTACTTTTTTTTAGTTTTGGATTGCTTGAGGTCCGAATCCACATCAACAAATTCAAACAGCTCTGATTGTATCCATAGAAAGTTTTTATTTTCGGAAGGTACCAAAAAACGGGAAGAATCCGTTTCCGTACCGTCTTTGCTAAAGACTGTTACCTTTTCGATTGCCAACACGGGGTATACTTTATTTTTCTTAAATAATTTTCCCATTTTGATATAATTGGATGACATATGAGGAAAAAAGTCTTTAAATGCTTTCTCAAGATTACCTTTAACTTTTACAAAAAAAATACCTGTTTGCATAATGGCTCCTTCTCTTTAACTAAAATATTTTAAATATTCACATTATCCAGTGGATTTTGTCCCAACCAATCCGCATATTTCTGTCTTGCGGGAAATAAAAAAGCTGGTACTAAAACCGGCAGTTTTTGTACTCCAAAATATGCCGGATTAAAGTGCCAATCTTCCGGAGGAAGGTCCTTGATAAGAACCACGAACATAATCGTATCGTTATAATCTATTTCACCTGTTCGATCCTCAATTCCCAATTTAAAAAAACAGGCCTTGCTTCCTTTAATAATACCTGTGGAAAGCGTATCATAGCTTTCGCCTCTGTTGCGAATAACTTTATAGTTAATATAGGTATTCTCCGTTTGTGTGGAGAAAGCCTTCATCTGGCAGTACCTTCCCTTGTCCGTGCGCGTTGCAATCCATACTCCGCTTTGTTTTAGGGAAATGGCATGGCGCGGTGAATGTTTGAAACTGTTTTCGGATATTTCTTCAGAAATTTCCTGGGGGCGTTTTGCGTGTGTCTCCTGGCTGTAATATACTTCGGTAGCAATATAGGTCTCTTCGTTTTTATCGCATGCATACCATAATCCGGCGTAGTTATAGTCGCTTTTTATATCAGCTAAATTCAAAAAGAGAATATCACTCTTAGTTCCGTCAGGAAATTCTTCCTCATAAATCTTATAAAAGCTTTCCGGCATAACCCACTCTTGGTTTGTTTTTTATACTATCATTGGCGTAATTTTTGTTATTATTACAAAAATTATGTCAATACTAAATTGCGGTCTACTGCAATGTGATTCTATAAGAATTTTAAAGAAAAATGACTAATTATTCAACTAATAAATTATATTTTACAATTGACAATAAAGCACTCAATGAGTAATCTCTGTTCATTACCCAATACAAATAAGGCGAGGAGGAAAAATGTATAACATTGCAGTAATTCCTGGTGACGGCACGGGTCCCGAAGTTGTAAATCAAGGCATAAAGGTATTAAAAGCCATTGCTAAAAAATTCAATATAGAGTTCAAATTTAAGGAATTCCCCTTTGGCGGTGATTATTATCTTGAGACAGGCGAAACCCTGCCTGAAAGCGCTATCGAGGAGTTAAGGAAATTTAATGCCATATATCTGGGTGCAATCGGTCATCCCAAAGTAAAGCCGGGAATTTTAGAGGTAGGTATTCTTCTTAAGCTCAGATTCAGTCTGGATCAGTATATAAACCTGCGTCCTGTTAAGTTATACCCGAATGTAGAGACGCCTTTGGCCAATAAAAAGCCGGAAGATATTGATTTTGTCATTGTACGGGAAAATACCGAAGGACTGTACCTCGGAGCCGGCGGATTCCTTAAAAAGGGTACACCTGATGAAGTGGCAATCCAGGAAATGATAAATACACGCAAAGGTGTTGAGCGCTGTATCCGCTATGCTTTTGAATTTACGCGAAAACGTAATAAAGCAAAAAAACTCACGCTCTGCGCCAAAACCAATGTGCTTATCTATGCTCATGATCTCTGGATGAGAACATTTGAAGAGGTGGCAAAAGATTATCCCGATATTACAACCGATTATGCTCATGTTGACGCCACAACCATGTGGATGATAAAAAATCCCGAGTGGTTCGACGTCATAGTTACCTGTAATATGTTCGGCGATATCATTACTGATTTGGGCGCCATGGTTCAAGGCGGTATGGGCATAGCTGCCGGAGGAAATATTAATCCCGAAGGTGTATCTATGTTTGAACCTATCGGCGGTTCGGCTCCGAAATATACAGGGCTTAACGTTATTAATCCGATGGCGGCCATTTTCTCTGTGCAGATGATGCTGGAGACACTTGGTGAAGAAAAAGCTGCCAGGGCCTTGGAAGTTTCAGCAGTTAACACAATCGCCAAGATGAAAAGCATGTCGGCCGGAAAAATGGGTTATGGAACCTCGGAAATTGGCGATATGGTAGCAGCGGGATTATAAAAAGATTATCTAATAAAATCCGTGAAGATCCTTGAGCTAAAAATGTCAAATCTCCATCACATAAAAAAGTCCGGCTCTGAATAAGTTTTACCATTCCATAAGAATATTTCATACGGCTCTGAGTTGGGTGGACCCCAGCCGATCCAATCGTGCCGGACAACACACACTAAATCTCGCATTGAGCCTTCATCAAGAAAATGCAGCCATGAGTTGGTTAGAATATGCTTTTCCCAGTGACCTCTATGAGTCAAATCGAATACTACGAGCAGTATATTTTTGTCTTTAAAACCAAACAGGACTATTTCTTCAAGATTATCCTGATCCGTATCATAGCGAATTTCACTTATAATCTTATATCCGTTTGGTAAAAGAGGCTCTATTTGCTCAATGTTTTCAGCTTCGTATACAGTGGATTCCGAGCGAGTAGTACATCCTGAAAATAGGGAAAAAAACAAAAGGACTGTAAAAAACCACAATAACGGTTTCATGCCATACCCCCTCCCGCTTTTTAGTGATGTGACACTTTTTTAACTACACCTTACAATGTAAATCTTTTTTGTGGTAAATTCAAATAAATAGAGGATTATACTAGCTTTCTGCGCAGTTTATTAAGCAAAGTGAATATTTTATATTTAACAGGGTGGGGAGACCAGTCAAAGGTACCGGCGAGTATCTCTATCTGATTATAAAAGCCAAGCTTATAGCGTTTTATGCCTCCGTCCGGATCATTCCTCATTGTTGCTCCCCACATATCAAAATAATCTCTGCCGGAAGCCCTGGCATCTTGAATACTCTGCCATTCCCTTAAATGGTTGGGCATATCTCTGCGGAACTCATAATCCGCAGCACCAAACAGATAAATAGCCTCGTTGCCATAGCTTGCAACCAGAGATGCGGATATCGGGCGCTTTTCTTTTTCCACGATATAAAGCCTGGCAATATCATTTTTAGCCAGTTCCCCCATAATCGTCCTGTAATAAGCCTTGGGATGGATGTGGAGAACTCCGCCATGACGGTGTTCTGTTTTTTGCAGAAGACGGTAAAATACGGCTATATCTTCGGGATTGGTGGAAGTTCTCACCGTTAGCCCTCTTTTTACAGCAAGTTTTATATTATATCTGTGCTTTTTATGGAACATGGCGAACAGTTCTTGATCATTCTGTTGAATAGGGATGCTCACCGTGTCCTGAGGCTGAATGTGATCATGAACAGGTTTAAAGCCCAGTGCGGTAACAAGCTTATAATCAAACAGCTCTTTGGTAATGTCCGGTTCAAAACGGGTAAAGAGTACGGATTTTTTCACGGCAAAAGACAGTATAAAGTTAAGCATCTCTTTAAGCGCTTTCGTATTTTGCCAATCCACATAGGGTCCTCTGGGAATGTAGTGAATTCGCTGTCCTATACCAAAGTTGCGTTCCAGAATAAGTACGGACGATTCAATGCGTGAGAGATCGCCGAGGGCTTCACATTGTGCATACTCTGTCCCGCCTAATAGTTTTACATAGAGATACCACTTCCAGACGGGTAAAGCTTTGACTTTGGCTTTGCCCCATTCGGGAGTTTGCAGGAGGTGTGGATATGGTTTGCGCATCTTCTTTTTAAAGACTCTTATTCCATAAGCAGGAGAACAAAATGCCTCCTGCTTATTTTGTATTATTGATGTTATGTAAGTTTTAAAATATCGTCTATCTCTGATAACAGCTCTTGAATATCTTTTTCCTGCATATCCGCCATATGTGCAATTCTAAATGTCTTTTCTTTAAGAGAGCCATACCCGTTGGAGATCACAAATCCGCGTTTGCCCAGTTCGCTGTTCAATTCTTTTACAGAGATGCCTTTGGTATTCTCAATGCAGGTAACGGTTTTGGAGGCATATTTTTCATTGGCATACATTTTAAAGTGCTTTTTGGCCCAGTTCTGAACCAAACCGGCCAGCGTTTCATGGCGTTTAAATCTATTCTCCAAGCCTTCTTTGAGAATCTTGTCCATCTGGTAGTCGAGTGCAAACATATGCGGGATAGTGGGAGTGGACGGATACTGAAATTTTCTTTCTTCTATATATTTTAAAAGAAGAAGCATATCGAAATAGTAGCCGCGGTTTTGTATCCGGGCAGCTTTCTTCCGTGCTTTATCCGAAACTGATGCCAGACTCAATCCGGGGGGAAGCCCTAATGCCTTCTGACTGGAGCTTACGCAGACATCGATTCCCAGCTTATCAACTTCGATCTTTACGCCGGCCAGCGAGGAGACTGTATCCGTACACCATACAACGTCCGGATACTTTTTAAAAACAGGTGCCAGCTCTTCGAGATTATTCATAACACCTGTCGTTGTTTCGTTATGGGTGAGGGTTGCCACGTCATAATTGCCCGTAGACAGGTACTGCTCCACTATCTCCGGTGTAATGTTGTGTCCCCATTCTACTTCGTGTTTGTCCGCGGGCACACCGTTACCCTGCGCGATCTGCATCCATCTGTTGCCAAAAACTCCCATGGAAAAGACAATCGCTCTTTTTGTGGTAGTACAGCGTACGGCCATCTCCATCAAACCTGTTCCGGATGAAGCGGATAAAATAATCGGGTTTTGTGTGTACATAAGTTGTTGTAGTTTTTTGGTTACGTTTTCTTGCAGCTCACTATACTCGGAGCTTCTATGACCGATCATAGGTGTGGAAAGTGTTTTTAACACATCTTCGCTCACCTCTACTGGTCCTGGGATAAATAGTTTTTTATGGTTCATGCTTTCTTCTTCTCCTTTCATTTTTTAACATGAATCAGAATTATAGATGAAAAAAGATTGTTTTGAAAGAGCCAATTTGAATTAACTGCTTATTAATACCTGGTGCGGAATATATCATACATCGAACTGTGAGGAAAAATATAATTGCTGCCGGTAAACAGTTGAAACTGGGCTCCAGCTTGAGCAAGCAGCATCTCCTCCCCATTAATAACTTTACATCCTTTATCGAGCGCTCTTTCCAGGATTTTAGTAAGCGGCGGATTGTAAATCAGATCGTATACTATTTCATGTCCTTTGAACCTGTACGGAGCAATGGGATCTTTATCAGCATAAGGATCCATTCCTACACTTGTGGTCTGAACGATCAGATCTGAAAAATCACGGATCTGCTCTATTCCGTTTTTATCCAGCCCGCCCCACTCACAATCGAAAAATCGAGCCAATTTCTTGGCTTTTTTTAGAGTGCGGTTGAGAATTAAAACTTGAGCGTTATGTTCTCTTAATCCATATACTACGGCTCGAGCTGCTCCACCGGCACCTATAACGGTTGCTTTAATTTTTTGCTTTATCGGATCACCAAAATAATTCTTCAAGGGCTTTAAGAATCCGTCTGCGTCCGTGTTTTCACCGTAAAAACCGCGCTTTTTGCGGATTATGGTATTACAGGCCTTTATTTTGCTTATATTTTTATGCCTGGTGTTTAAATAACGTACAACGGCTTGTTTATATGGAATGGTCACAGAAAGACCTTGGATATTTAAAAGCTTTGCTGTTTTAAAAAACTGGCTCACGTTATCAACCAAAAAGGGAAGATATACTCCATTGTATTCTAAAGCTTTAAATCCTTTATTATGGATAAGAGGCGAAAAGGAATGCATGATCGGGTTGCCGATTATACCATATATTTTAGTTGTAGGATCTATTTTATGAAAGCCGAATAATTTTACCATTTCTTCCGGATTTTTATTCCCCGGAGCGGCCAGGCTTTGATTTCGGGAGCAGTAGCTTAAGAAAGAACCCAAGTAGTTGCTTAAAATTCTCGTCGGCAGTCCGTAATCACCCATACCCACTATGATTTTTTCTATATTTGTAAGTTTTTTATAACAGCGGAGCAGTTTATAGAGATCCTTTGAATTTTTAGGCATTACCGCCGCTTTGGGCAGTTCTCCTTGCTCCCGTGCAATATTTTTTATACGCCTGGTAAGATTTCCGGGTACACCGTTGAAATCATGGAAGGAACGGATAATTTTTATTCCCAACCTTTTAATTTTAGCTTCGAATTCGTTGTCTTTAAAATCAGTTTCCAAATCCAGATAACTGTAAGCTTTAACTGTGCTTTTCTTTAACAGGTTTCTGCGTTCTGCTTCGCCGGCGTCAAATTTTCCTCCGTCAGCCGTTCTGCGCAGTGTGAGAATAACAGGCACATCGACTAATGTGGGGAATTTTTTTATAAATTGCAGCTCATTTTGAGCTAAAAAATCAGCTCTTAATTCAACGATATCAATATAATTTTTGTATCGCTGGATGAGTTCTCTATTCTGTTCAAGCGTATTTTCCGTCAATACCAAACATAACAAGCTTTTGTTCATTAATAATCTCCTCTATAGACATAGGCATCGAAGAGCATGTTTTCTTTAAAAAAGAGCCTCAAACGAACGGGAAAACCTTGATCGGGCAGATAAAAAACCAATGAATCATCCGCTTCTTTGAACTTGTTTCCTAAAATTTCCAAAACCTGTTCTCTCGGCATTCCCATCTTAAGACCTAAAAACTCACTCTCAAAACGCTTATCAAATCGTACAACCCAGACGCGATTTTCAAACCAGAACAGATAGATGTGGTTTTTATAATAAAATACTACGTTATCATCTTCATTTTTATCTGCTCTGTAGCAAAATACTTCCTGCGGTACTCCGAATTCTTTATAAACCGTTTCCAGATCCATACCCAGCCAGCTTATACTGTTTTTACCGGTTGTTTGAGGTATTTGTGTGAAAAGCTGCAATAAAAGTGTCTCTGATACCTTTTCGGTAGCCCAGCCCGAAACAGGAATTGCGGTTAAGAGAAGGAGCGTCATAAAAACTGCTTTTATCAGGTTCTTTGTTTTCATATTATAATTACCCGCTTAACTCTTCATTTTTCTTAGTTTGATTTAAGTAAAAAATGACCAAAAAGATAAAAAAAGCTCAAGCTAAACACCAAAGCCACAATAATTCCCGCGATTATTTCACTTAATGTGTGTCCGACCATTTGGGGGATATTACTTCGCTCTTTTTCGGGCAGCAATTTCATTAATCTGCTGAGCAGCTCGGCATGAAGTTGTACGGCTCCTCTTAGCCTCAGCGAATCATAAATCACAACCGCTGAAAAGACAAAGGTAATAGCAAAATATGCGGAATTAAATCCTTTAATAAGTCCCAAAGAGATGGTCAGCGCACTTGTGAATGCCGTATGTGTACTGGGCATACCCCCCGGTGAAAAAAAATAACTTATTTTAAATCTCTGGTTTTTAAGTGAATAATAAATTAATTTAAAAAGCTGACAGATAATATGGACAAATATCGATATGGTTAACGAAAAATGAAAAAAGTTCATATACATTCCTTATTAATCGATACAATTTATTTTGCTAATATATAAATAAATAGTGAAATACACGTTAAAGCAATTGTCAAATCACTGTATAATAGATATAATTTTTTGTTAAATTATTCAATCCTTATAGAGAAGGAAATTAGATGGAAAAAATAAAAAGTGAAAGTGCAATAATGAGTTTTGTCGATAAAATGTATGCCGCAGCCGAAGAAATGAATAAAATCCAGGTGGATCATTATCTTAGGTATAGTGTAAAACGCGGATTGCGCAACAGCGACGGTACGGGAGTGCTGGTAGGTCTTACTACGATCGGGGATGTACACGGTTATATCATCGATGAAGGAGAGACCGTTCCGGTGGATGGTCGTCTTATATATCGTGGTATTGATGTAAAGGATATTGTTACTGGTTTCCAAAGCGAAAAGCGTTTCGGATTCGAAGAAACGTGTTTTCTTTTACTCTTTGGAAAACTTCCCACACAGGATGAATTGGCTGAATTCCGGGTCATATTGGATAATTGCAGAGAACTTCCTTCGGGATTTACGGAGAATATGATTTTAAAAGCGCCGAGTAAGGATATTATGAATAAGCTGGCTCGCAGCGTATTGGTGTACTATTCGTATGATCCCAATCCGGATGATTTGAGTATAAAAAATAACTTACGGCAGGGATTGGAGCTGATTGCCCGTTTTCCCACCATGACCGCCTATGCGTACCAGGCAAAGTCGCATTACCATGACGGGAAAAGTCTGTTTATTCATAAAGTGCAAAAGGGCTTAAGTACTTCTGAGAATTTACTTCATCTTATAAGAGCGGACAGCAGGTATTCGGAATTGGAAGCGGAAGTTTTAGATTTGTGTTTAGTACTGCATGCCGAACACGGTGGAGGCAACAACTCTGCCTTTACGCTTCACGTAGTAACCTCATCCGGAACCGATATCTATTCGGCTGTTGCCGCAGGAGTCGGAGCGCTAAAGGGTCCGAAACACGGCGGGGCTAATATAAAAGTGATTGAGATGATGGACGATGTTAAAAACAATGTAAAGGATTGGTCTAATGAGGAAGAGATTAAAAATTACCTGCGTAAACTCTTAAGAAAAGAAACATATGATAGAACCGGACTCATTTATGGATTAGGACACGCCGTATATACGCTTTCTGATCCCCGTGCGGTACTACTCAAACAAAAGGCGGCGGAGTTGAGTAAAGAAAAAGGTTGTGAAGAGGAGTTCCGTCTCTATGAAATTATTGAGAAGTATGGTCCCGAAATTTTTAAAGAAGAAAAAAATACCGATAAAATAGTGTCTGCCAATGTGGATTTTTACTCAGGATTTGTGTACAGAATGTTGGGTATTCCGCGAGACCTCTACACTCCACTGTTTGCTATTGCACGTATTGCCGGATGGGCTGCGCACAGAATAGAGGAATTGGTAAGCGGAGGAAGAATTATGAGACCGGCCTACAAGAATGTGGTAAAGAAACAGGAATATATTCCTTTGCGTGAGCGCAGTTAGTCAGAATGTAAAAAAATATTTTGTGTAGCAAAAAAGTGAATGAATTTGAACAGAATATTCAACTTGATAAATCTTTAATGGAGCATGAAAAACAGTTCAAAAATCTCCTTAACTACATACCGGATATAGTATACAAAATCGATGAAAAAGGCATATTCCGCTTCTTAAACCGATCTGTAATGCTGTTGGGTTATAAGCCTGCGGAACTGATCGGAAAACCCTTTACTGCTATAATTCACTCCGACGATGTGGATCGTGTTAATAGAGCTATTATAAATATGCAGAGTTCTCAAAAAAAATCCGCTAAAGGGTCATTTATTCCTTTAGGCGAAACTAAATCGTGGAAACTCAAAATAGATAATTTGGAAGTAAGGCTCTTGCCTAAGCGCATGAGTCAAAAGCAGGGGCAGAATAAATTCGTCGAAACAAGCGTCATTTATGGAGAAATCAGCGCTTCAGCGTATTACGCCGGTGAGAAAGGGAGTTACGGCTCAAAATTGCTGAGTATTGTAGGTAGTATTCGGGATATTTCTAACAGGAAAAGATCTGAAGAATATTTGCGTAAAATGTTCGGAGTGGTGGATCAGAGTCCTATCTCTATTATTATTACGGATAGAAGCGGAACAATAGAATATATAAATCCTGAGTTTATCCGGGTAAGGGGCTATTCCCCGCAGGAAATAATCGGCAAAAAAGTGAATATTTTGAAATCAAACTATCATCCCGTCGAATTCTACAAGAATATTCAAAAGGCCTTGCTGCGCGATGGTGAATGGAGAGGTGAAATATATAATAAAAAAAAGAACGGCAAACTTTACTGGGAGTCCGTTACTATTTCGTCGGTAAGAGATCCC
>Ga0315549_1003249_pt1 | contig 14691 bp, 16 predicted proteins | sample SalMarSW160200MG_FD_203101 | JGI IMG/M metagenome (GOLD analysis project Ga0315549, IMG submission 203101) | Salt marsh sediment microbial communities from the Plum Island Ecosystem LTER, Massachusetts, United States - Salt Marsh Sediment SW1601-200 ... | reverse complement strand
CGCCGTTGGGCATGTTGCGGACCCAGCCTTTGAGGTTGAGTTGGCTGGCTAGGCGTCGGACGTTGGCGCGGTAGCCGACGCCTTGTACGCGGCCCTTTATGTGGAGGTGGACGCGTATCAGGGTTGCTCGACTCCGTAGCGGGCCGATATGTAGCAGCTTCCCTCGTGGCTCACCATGCAGGGGCCGACTGGGCTGTCCGGGGTGCACGTCTTGTTGAAGAGTGGGCACTCCCAGGGGTAGATGATGGCTCTGAGGACGTCGCCGCACCTGCAGCCGGGGGGCATCTCGTAACTGTCCTCGGTCTCCACGGTGAACCGTTTGGCGGCGTCGTGGTCCTCGTACTCGTCCCTGACCTTGAGGCCGGACCGGGGGATGACGCCGATGCCTCTCCAGGGGGCGTCCTCGGGCTCGAACACCTGCTCCAGCAGCTGAAGGGCACGCGGTGCTCCTTCGGGCTTCACGGCGCGTCTGTAGCTGTTCTCGATCTCGGCCCTGCCCTCCTTGATCTGCTTCAGGATCATGGCCACGCTCATGAGCACGTCGAGGGGCTCGAATCCCGCGATTACCTGGGGGACACTGTATTTCTCTGCTACTTCCCTGTAGCCTTGCTCGCCGATGATGGTGGAGACGTGGCCTGGGTCTATGAATCCGTCCACCTGGGTGACCCCCATCTCCATGAGCGCCATCATGGCGGGGGGTATGAGGAGGTGGGCGCTGTGGACGCTGAAGTTGGGCGGGGGGCCGGCGACCAGCTCGCTGGCTGTGGTGGGGGCGGTGGTCTCGAAGCCCACGGCGAAGTGGATGACCTGATTGTCTGTCTTCTGGGCCATCTTGACGGCGTCGTGGATGCTGTAGACTATGCGTACGTCATGGCCCCTTGCCTTGGCGTCCTGGAGGCTTCCGCGGCCGGCTGGGACCCTCATCATGTCGCCGTAGGTGGTGACGGTGTGGCCCTGCTCTGCGAGCCCTATGGCGTAGTCGATCCTGTTGGGTGGGACGGTGCAGACGGGGCAGCCGGGGCCCATGAGCACCTCGACGTTTTTTGGGAGCATGCTGCGGACGCCGTACTTGGTGATGGTGTCCTCGTGGGTGCCGCAGACGTGGACGATCCTGTATCTTCTGTCGTCGCTGGATAGCTCGTTGATGAGCCTCATGATCTTCTTGGCTGTGTCGCTGTCCCTGAAGGCGTCCACGAAGCTGAACATCAAGAACCCCATATCAGCACGAAATAAAAAGAAAACCATGCCGCTACGCCTGTTCACGACAGCATCCTAGTTTTTTCTGGACTCTACGAAGAAGAGGACCGCTAGCAGCCCTAGAAGACCCAGGGATGAGCTGAGAATGTAGGGTAACGCATACCCAGGCACCTGGAACCACGCCACGTTGAAGCTGGAAGAAAAGTAAGTGGCGTAAAGGTACGTCCCTACTATGGGGAAGGTTATGTCGCCGACCCTGTACGCGGTCTGATAGTACCCGAAGTACTCGCCTCTGTGTTCCGTCGGGGAGACGTCTGCCTTCAGCGCGTCTATGGCTGGTCTGCTTACGCTGAATCCCGTCTTCCTGAAGAAATGGGTCAACGCGGTCAGGTTGACGCTGGGCATCAAAGGCAGTAGGAACCCCGTCAGGCGGCCTAGGCCTTCACCTAGGGCTAGCACGGGTTTCCTGCCCATCCTGTCAGATGCCCGGCCGGCTGCCAGGCTCGCGGCCATCCCTATGAGGCCGGTTGCGCTTATGATGGCGCCGATGGCTATGGGTTTGACCCCGAATTTGTCGGAGTACAGGAGCGCCGTCAAGGGCATGGTCAAGCCTATGGCGCCTCCGTATGTGAACGCGAAGAACATCATCGCCTTCATGGATGCGGTGAAAGTTATCCTCCTTTTAACGGTCTTCGTCTCGGTTTTCCCCGTCTGTATGTCCGTCACCTTCCAGGAGACCAGGGCGAGCGTGAGGGCGGCGAGTAACGAGTCCACGAAGTAAGGGGCTCGGTAGCTGTCTGCGAGGCTGAACCCAAGCGAGTTGAAAGCGTACTGGATGGTCCCGCCGAATACGGGCCCGGTCCATCTACCGGCCATGGCGCAGGCCGACGTGAAGCCTACTATCTCCCCCCTGCCGTGTTGGGGCACGGAGTCGATGATGAGGGCCTCCGTGGGTAACGTGGCGGCTGCGCTGAGGGCTCCGTTGAGTACTCTGACGACGAGGAGCCAGCGCCAGGACGGCGCCAGGCCGGTCAACGCGCCGAAGACAATGTCCCCGGCTAGGCCCCAGAGGATGAGCCTTTTCCTTCCCAGGCGATCCGATAGCTGTCCGATGGTGGGGGAGAAGACGGCGGAGGAGAGGGTGAAGGCCGAGATGAAGAGGCCGACCGAGGCCACCGTCCCTCCCAGAGAGGTGATGTACATGGGATAGAACGATTGGGGGAGGAAGAAGGCCAACGCCTCGATGAACTGCACCACGCCGAGGACGAGTATGGTGTCAGAGTATTTTTCCCGATTAACCGTATGGTGCACCGTCTATCAGTTATTTCATCGAGAATACCACTAGCTAGCTTTTAGTGGTTTGCATGATATAGCGAGTCCCTCAACGGCATAGAATCTGAGGAAGAACCCCTTTCCAGCATGGAATAAAAATAAAACCATATGGTAATTGTCTAGTATGATTCATTCTCGTCTGGAACTTTATTGCGCTAATGAGCCCCCTTCTACAGGTAGAATTTATTCTTATTCCATGTAACTAAGAACAAGCCGATGGAGCAAAGGCAAACCCTTTTAATCCATTTAAAAAACTCTCAACAACATGCCTCAAGACCAAGCCCTATCCGAGACCCAGATAACGGAGATGGCCAGAAACGCATTAAAGTCCGAGCTGATGGCCGCGGCCATATACACGAGGCTCGCCGAGAAGTATAGAGGCAGAGATATATCCGGTAAACTGGAGGAGTTCGCGGCCGCCGAGCAGAGCCACGCCGAGTTCTGGGCAGGCTTCCTAGAAAGAAGAGGCCAGAACCCCGAAGAGGTCAAGATCAGCACCCTGTACGTGGACGCGCTGGCGTTCATCTACGGGCTGCTGGGGCTGGGCCTGACCCTCAAGCTACTGGAGTCCGGGGAGAGGAGGATGATGCACAGTTACGCCACCGTCCTCGGCTCAGGCGGCCTCTCACAGGAGGAGCGCAACGGCGTCACACGGTTCCTCCTAGCCGAGTTGGCCCACGAGGAGGAGTTCACAGAGTACGAGGCCGACTTCAGGTTCTTCATAGGCAAGACAGCCACCATATTCACCCAGACCAGCGGCGGCCTCGTCCTCGTCCTCTCCACCGCCATCGGCCTCTCAGGCGTATACACCGACCCCCGGGCCATAGGCGTAACCGGCCTCATCGTCGGCATAACCAGCGCCCTCAACACCGTCGTCGGGTTCTACTACTTCGGCAGAACCAGCCGCAGACTCAACCAAGACATACTCGACAGGATCAAGGCCACCTGCACATGCGCCCCCGACGCCTTCGCGGACCGCGTCAAGAAACACATGCTCAGACGCAACTACAACGAGGAACTGGCCACCCTCATCGCAGAGGAGGCCCGGGAGAAGAACCTCCTCGAATCCATCATCGCAGAAGAAGAATACGGCATCAAGGGCGCCCTCCCCGACCCCATGCAGAGCGCCGCCTGGGCCGGCGTATTCAAGACCATAGGCACCTTCCTGCCCCTCACCCCCTACCTCCTCGGCCTACCCATAAACATAAGCATCATAACATCTATACTCATCACCTTCATCCTCCTGGCCGTGGCCGGGAGCCTCGCAGCCATCGCCGCCGAAGTCAACGTAAAAGACAAGGTCATCGAACTCGTGACAGGCGGGGCTGTCCTAGCCGCACTCACCTACATCCTCGGAAAATCAGCGAACATACTGCTGAACATGCTCAACATCGTATGACACAGGAAGGAAAGCAAACATCCACACAAGACGCCTACATTGGAACCTTTATCAATCAGTCACACTTCACATCCATGAGCGGAGCGCCATGAAACTCAACAGAGAATAAGCAGCCATCATACTATCTCTCGCAGTCGCCGCGTCAAGCATCCTCATAACACTCAGACAAACAAACCAGGCAACAGCCTACCAAGACCAGGTAGAGCTGCTTCAAACAATAAACGTAAACAACAGCCTCAAGATAAACAAACTACAACAAGAAACCACCGAACAAAAAAACCGCATAACCGAGCTCCAGAACGAGGCAAACCGCAACGAGCGCATCGTAGACACGTGGAGAACATACAGAGACCAGCTCCAGGAAGCACAGGTCGAGAACGCCAGGCTAAAAGGAATGCTTCTGGAACACGAGCTAGACACCAACCTCACGACACCCACCGTAGAGCCCCGCAGAAACACGTTCCTCATCGGAGACACTGTCACCTTCAACATAGAGTCGGAGACGCCCCTCTACGGATCATACTTCGAGGTACGGGGCCCGGAAGGCAACACGATCTGGCTGGGAGACCCCATCGGAAACTGGGCGGAGATAGGAGTACACGGAGTAGACGCGCGGTGGATAGCCCCATACACCGACCAAACCGCGTACCTCGACCCCATGCTCATAGAACAAGACATGCCACCCGGAGAATGGACCTGGTCCTACAGGTTCGGCGACATCATCCACCTCCAAGGAACCTTCACAGTAGAACCCCCACCATAAGAAACCACACAAAAAAAACCAAAGATTACAACCCACTTGTAACAACCCAACCAATCTTAAATACAAGCCAACCTCCTATACCGGAGCCAAGCATGGAAGAAAAACAAGGCAACACCACCAAACTACTGAGCTACGGCCTCGTAGCCATGGCCGTCACCCACACCCTAACCCACGTATTCGGCGGCATCCACACAGCCATATTCAGCCTCCTCAGAGACGAGTTCAGCCTAAGCCTCCAGCAGCTCGGCCTCATAGCCGCCATACCGCCCCTCTGCCAGGCCCTCCTCGCCATACCCACAGGCCTCCTCACCGACAGGATAGGCAGCAAGAAGATGCTGCTCCTCAGCTTCGCGTTCGCCACAGCCGGCGCTATACTCGCAGGGGTTGCACGGAACCCGGTGATGCTGGTGGCCGCCATAAGCCTCGTCTACATAAACACCACCATATACCACCCCGCCAGCTACAGCTACACCACCAAACAGTTCAAACCCCAGGACCGAAGCAAGGCCCTGGGCCTCCACGGCGCCGGCGGCACCCTCGGCCACGCCATGGGGCCACTGACCGTAAGCATCCTCGTCGGCGTACTAGCCTGGCAGTGGAGACAGGTCTACCTGATACTCGCCGTACCCATGATACTGGGCATCGCCATAGTGCTCTTCATCAAAGAGGAGACCCCCGAGGAGAAACAGCTCAACGACACCGGGCCCGAGGAGGAAGGCGACTCAGAGAAGCTCCTCACCACGAGCCTCGTCATGTTCCTCACGTACTCCGCGCTCCGCAGCATGGGAGGCAGCATGATAGCCAGCTTCCTCGTCCTCTACCTCCAGGACGTGAGGGGCATGGACATCGCCCTCGCCTCCCTCATAAGCAGCGCCACCACCCTCACCGGGCTCCTGGCCGCCCCCATCGGCGGCTACATGGCCGCCAGACACGGCGACAAACGGTGGCTGCAGACAGCCCTCCTCGCCGCGTTCACCCTCCTCGCCCTCAGCTTCAACATACCCAGCAACACGGCGTTCACCGCGCTCTACGTAGCCTACGGCTTCACCAACCCCCTGGGCATGGCGCCCCGAAGCGCCATAATGGCCAAGCTCACGCCCCGGAGACAGAGAGGCCTGGGCTACGCCCTGTTCTTCCTCCCCGGCAGCATAGTCGGCGCCATAGCCCCCGTGGTGGCGGGCTACCTCGCCGGGCTGATGGGCTTCGGCAACGTCTTCAACGTGGCCATAGTCGTCAACTTCGCGGCGCTGGCGGTGCTCAGGTTCGCCGTGAAAGTCGAGTGACGGGCAACCCTTCCCTGCACTACCCCCGGTGGAGTAACGCATCATCATGCCATTATTAGTGAAGGACGTTCATCAGAGGATTATTCTTTAGATATTGTGCGCGCAACAATTGACCCTGAAACGCCGACTAGGAGACAGAGTAACTCACACTCACTTCTCCATGGGGAATTTGAGGAGTCAAAGGTATCCCTCAAGGAGGGCATCAACATCATGGACTCTGTGAGGATTCAGGGAGACAGTTCGCCCCTTCTTGTGAGGTAGCAGGAGACCTTCCCTTATCAGCTCATCTATGGCTGCTTGGACCTTCTTCCCATCCTTCCTGACCTGCCGCCCAAGCCAGCTCACCAAGGCGTCCACGGGAAGGTACTTGGCCCCCCAGCAGTCACGCCTCCGAAGCCTCCAGCACACCTCGGCCTTGATTTCCTCGGGGCTCATGTCACGGGGAGCCATAACGGTTCACTTGATACACCTTTAAAGGTGACACATTTATATACCTTCTCACCCTTGGTTGGTACGGTGCGATGCATGGCCTCACTCTACAGCGAAGAGCATAGCTCTGTCTTTCTCAAGGTTTTCGGCACCTCCCCTCAGCTACGGCTACTGGACTTCTTCCTGGATAATCCTAACCACGACTTCTCCCGGAAGGAGATCATGGAGGCCATAGGCATGGCCAAGCGCACCCTCTACGAGTACCTGCCCATTCTCCTGGAGGAAGACGCCGTCAAGGTAACCCGGAAAATAGGGCGAGCCAAGCTCTACGCGTTGAACAAAGAGTCCTCCATAGTTCACTGTTTCTTGAGAGTGGAAAACGAGGGAGTCCTCGTCAGAGGAGCCCGAGGAACTCGTAGTATCCTAGCTTCTCGCCATCTACTGTTCAACGTGGAGCATTAAGAAACATTGCGGGTGCTTGTTTTTCTGTACTTTCCTCCAATCGGAAAAGCGTCCCACCGCATGTGTTTATAGTCCAGTATGCTGAGGTCGGCCGGGCCAAGCCCCGGCGGGTCCACCGGGTAGTCCACGGCGCTCCACGTGTCCCACCACGCCTTGTGGTGGACCCTGCTCTTGATCTCCACGATGTCTAAGCCGTCCACGTCCAAGCCCAGCGCCTTCAACGGGTCCGCGCTCATGGGAGCCGAAAGCCTCTCGGTGATCACGACGTGCCTGTTCTCCCCGAGGTCCAGCGAAGCCCTAAGGTCTACCTTCTCGTGTGCGCCCCTGCCCATGGGCCCGGTCTCCACCCACTCTGCGCCGCCGAGGAACTCGATCTCCCCCGTCACCTCCACAGGGTCTCCGCTGATGGGGTCCAGCCAGCCGCCGATCTCCACGGTCACCGTGTCACCGATCTCGTGGTTCTCCTCCAGTGTCTTCAAAGTCTCCGGGTCGGCTATGCCTGTGCTGCACCAGTTCACGGCGCCCTGATCCAGGAGCTCCCGGAGCACGTGGGTTCCGTCCCCAAGCCTGTCGTCGTGGTACGCTATGACCACCGGCTTCTTCCCAGCCTCCACCATCTCGATGACCTCGGCGACGCCCTCGTTGGCCCCGGGCAGGCTCCGAGTCAGCTCCTCGCGGAGGCTCCACACTAGCTCGTGGAGGTCCTGAGCCGCCTCCTCGGCCAGCCCCCTGTCGCCGTCCGTGACCACGAAGACGCTGGCGCCCAGGTCCGGGACGTCGGCGTACGCGAACCCGGGTGCCACGGAGGCGCAGTAGACGCCCTTCCCCTCCCACTCCCGGCACCTTTCGTACACCTTCTTCATGGGGTTGAACTCGGAGGCCTGGAAGATGCTCGCGCTGACGACGCCGGGCTTCCTGAACGCCATCTCCGGCCTAAACTCGCCCCTGACGGTCTCTATCATGCACCTCGCGGCGGTGAACCCGATGTCATGGCTATCGAGGTGAGGGTAGGTCTTGAGTATGAACACCGCGTCGGCCGCGTTGGCCATCTCCACATCCTCGTTGGCGTGGAGGTCGAAGGTCACCATTATGGGGACGTCGCCCACAACACTACGAACCCTACGCACGATCTCGGCCTCGGGGCGAGGCACGTTGGTCACCGCCATGGCGCCGTGCAGCGCCAGCAACACCCCGTCTACCCCCTCCCCGCTCACCTGCTCCCCCAGCCTGCTCACTATGCGGCCGGTGATGACGTCGAACGCCTCCGTCGTGATCCAGCTGCCGTACCCTGTCAGCTTGGGCCAGCCCGTTCGGAGTATGCCGACGAGCTCGACGTCCTCCTGGCCCTCGGCCGCCTCCTTGTAGCCGGTTATGTAGCCCTTGCCCTCCCCCTCGGTGTCCAGGGCGTCTGGGCCGTACCTTATGCCGCCCGCCTCCCAAGCCTCGAGGGTGCTGATCTCGGGGCAGAAGGTGAGGGTCTCATGGCTGAAGCTTGCTACCGCTATCCTCATGCCTTTCACGGGTTGATCTAAGCCGTCTAGGATAAAAGCTGAGCCCAAGATCTCGATTTGGTTTAAATCGCGTCGTTCCACTTGTTCCGTTACAATGAACGTCTTTGAAGCCATCGAGACCCGTAGAAGCGTGAGGAGGTACAAGCCGCAGCCGGTCCCCGACGAGCACCTCAAACAGATACTTGAGGCCGCCCGGCTGGCTCCCAGCGCCGGGAACAGACAGCCGTGGAGGTTCGTAGTGGTCAAGGACCCTGAGCTGAGGAAGAGGCTCGGGGTCGCCGCCCGCAACCAGACGTGGGTAAGCGACGCGGGCGTGATAGTCGTGGCGCTGGGGATGGACCCCAAGAACCCGGAGGTTTACGAGCGCTGGGCGGAGCGCGACGTCATGACCGCGGTGGAGCACATGGTGCTGGCCGCTTGGGAGCTGGGGTACGGCACTTGCTGGATAGGCGCCTTCAACGAGGGACAGGTGAAGAAGCTTCTGGGGATACCGGCGGAAATGAATGTGATCTGCCTCCTGCCCATAGGCGTCCCTGACCAGAAGCCTGAGCCCCGCGGACGAAAAGCCTTCGACGAGCTGTTCCACGGCGACGAGTACGGTGGAAAACTGGAACTCTAGCCCATCATATTTTATTAAAAAATTGGGGGGCCTTTACCGTCCCCGGGCAATCTGGAGGGGGTTGAAGTCCGGCTCATCTATCTCGATGAGACCCTTGGCGCGATCAAAGTACCTGATAACGCTGTCACCCTTCGGGGTGATCTCGTAGTACCTGCTTGTCCGCTTGTCCTTCGACTGTGACGCGTCGACCTCAAGAATAAGATCCTGGGTAACCATAGAGGACAGGATCCCCTGCAGCAGCTTCCATGATAGGTTGGCTCCGTACATGATGCGTGTCGGCTTCTTCGTGCCCTCCTTGATCACCTTGAGCACATCTAGGTATATTTCGAGCTTAGATCGCCTGCTTTTCAATATCGACCCCTACTGAGACAATCGTTCGACGGATATGCCCTATAACCTAGAGTGTATAGGGCACCCCTACAAACATGGTTTACAGTTCTAGAGGAATATCCGCGATTCATGTTCTTCGTTCTCTCAACGCGGAGTACTACTAAAAAGGAATATGGATTCCCAGTAAATTTACGGGAGTCAATGGAAAAATAGAGCTAGAAACGGGTAAATAAGCCTAGAAAAGCTATTTCTGGAAAGGTATCAAGCAGAGGAACACGAGGGTCTTGTCGCCCGTGTTCCTGAAGTTGTGCACCTCGTTGGGCTCCATGAGCAGGACGCTGCCCGGGCCGATGGCCGTCTCCCCGTCCTTGGAGACCGCGACGGCGTCTCCCTCCAGCACGTATACCTCGTGCTCCCAATCGTGAGTGTGGAAAGGCGTGCTGCCGCCCGGCGCCACCTCGAAACGCCTCATGGCGAAGTTTGGGGCGCCGGTCTCCTCATTGATGAGCCACCTGATCTTGACTTTTTCCGCAGGCTCAGGCACATCCAGGTTCTCTACTTCGGTGTAGTGAAAGTGCTTCATGCTACTAGGAACAGGGGCTGGGGTTTTATAACCTTAATCACCGGCCCGTGACCCGGGTCGGAGAGCCCTCCATCTCTCCAGCAGCTCCCTCAGCTCCCCCGCCGTGGGCCCGCCCCGGGTCTCCTTCCGGGTGGCCTTGAAGCCGCCGGCCGCGCTCGCCCGCCTCAGCGCCTCGACATCGTCCAGCCCCTCCACCTTGGCGGAGGCGAACCCGCCGATGAAGGCGTCGCCGCAGCCCACCGTGTTCACCACCCTGAGCCCCAGCTCATCCAGGGGCACGGCTTCCATGGAAACCGTGGCCCCCGTGGAGTCCAGGCAGATGGTGGAGCCCTCCGCGCCTTGCTTGATTATGGCCTTGACGCCGCCGACGCGCCTTTCCAGTTTCTCCATCACCCGCCGGGGGTCGCTGGTGCCCAGCAGGTTCTCGTACTCAAGGTGGTTCAGTATGAAGTAGTCCGTGTTGCTCAGGGTGGGTAGCAGGGTCTCCAGCCCGTGCTCCGAGTAGACCCCGGGGTCCCACATGACGGTGACGCCGTTCTCCCTGCAGGCGGCGGCGAGCGCCTCCGCGGCCTCCAGAGGAGGGTCCATTATCACACAGACATCCGCGCTCTCGAGGAGGTCGCGGCGCTCCCTGTCGCGGAAGTGGCCGCCCGTTAACCTGAGGTTGGCGCCGAAGTAGGTGTGTATCTCGTTGGCGCCGTCGGCGCCTATGCTTATGTAGGCCTGCCCCGACTCCTCGCCGGGGACTATTAGTATGCCGCTGAAATCGACGCCTTCCTCCCCGAGGATACGTATCTGCTGCTCGGCGATGGGGTCCTCCCCCAGCGCGCCTATGAAGGCTACGCGTCCGGGCCCCAGCAGCCTCGCCGCCGCGACCGCGACGTTGGCGGCGGTGCCCCCCGAGACGCGGTGTATCTCGTTGACGGGGACCTCCTCGCCGGTCCGGGGTAGCCTATCCATGAAGAGGTTGATGTCCCAGTTTATGGCGCCGCAGCAGATGAGGTCAACCGCCACGTCCCTCGACCACCCTCTCCATTATGAGCCTGTGGAAGCGCTCGGCGTCCGCCTCCACGATGACCTCGACGTCGGCCTCCACGATCCTGCCGTGACGCCTCTCGACGACGGTCATGCCTCTGGTCAGCTTCCCGCAGGTCTCCACGTCCACCCTGCACCTCCTCGTCTCGAAGATCGTGGGGTCGACGAGGTAAGCCACGGCCATGGGGTCGTGGAGGTTGAACCCTTCGAAACGCCCAACTATGCCCCTGCAGAGGTCTGCAACGAGCCGTGACCGCCTGGTGTCCATCGCCTCTATCTCCCTGAAAGTCTCTACGCTCATCCGGTAATCAGGGTGGGTCGTGGTGTCGAGGCCCGCGCAGACCATGGGGACGCCGCTGTTGAACACTATCTTCGCCGCCTCCGGGTCGTGCCAGACGTTGAACTCCGCCACCGGGCTGACGTTCCCATGCCCGTAGGGCGTGAGGCCGTAAGCGCCACCCATCACGACGAGGCCGTTCACCTTCGACGGCAGCGTGGGGTCGCCGACCAGGGCGGCGGCGACGTTTGTGAGGGGGCCCACGGCGACGAGGGTGAGTTCCCCGCCAAGCTCCCGGGCCTTCTCGTGGATAACCTGGACTGCGCTCCTGTGGTCGGTCTTCATCCGGGGCTCGGGCAGAGAGGCGCCGCCGAGGCCGGTCTCGCCGTGGACACCCTCGGCGTGCCTGAGCCCCCTCACCAGCGGCCTCTCGGCGCCCCGGCAGACCGGGACGTCGGTCCTCCCCAGAAACTCCAGCAGCTGCTTGGCGTTCCTGTGGCCCTTCTCGTGGCTGACGTTCCCCGCGACCGTGGTGACTGCCTCCACCCTCAGCTCCGGGCTGCCAAACGCGAGGAGGAAGGCCAGGGCGTCGTCCACGCCGGGGTCCGTGTCAAGGATTATGTGCTTCAACGTCTCCCAACCGGTCTCTAGATTCTTGCCTGTAAAAGGTTTCCCAGGGCCGGAGTCGCCCATTGAAAACCCTTTATCTGACCACGCGGTATGTTGAGCCATGATCGTCTGCGAACACTCAAACGTCGAGTTCACCGACGAGGGCTGGAGCATCAGGATACCGCCGAAGGTCGGCGGCGTGATAGGGGTCTTCCCAGGGCAGACCCTCTTCGGCTACATGGAACCAGAGACCGGCAGGCTGCTTCTCTCACCCCTCAGGCTGACCTCAACGGTAAGTTACTTCAGGATGTTCCTGACGGACGTCAGGGGGAGCCTGGCAGACGTCACCGAGCTGTTCAGCAAGAGGGGGCTCAACATCTTGACGGGGGGCGCCTTCGGGTTCAGCAACATATGGATCTCAGAGTTCCTCGTAGACTTCGCGGAGTCGGAAGTCACACCGGACGAGGTGATGGCCGAGATCAGCGACATGGGTGGCTTCGTTACCAGCAGGGAGATAACTGAGCTGTTCCCGGTCTCGTTCAACCTCTCAGCCACCTACGTGGTTGAAGCGGACGAAGGGGAATGGGTGAGGGTGGTCTCCGGCGAGGCCGCGGAGGCGCAGGTGAGGAGGGCGAAGCACGCCGTGGTGAAGGCGTGGCCCAGGATAAGGGCGATGTTCATAGACTTCTTCCCCCCGGACAGCGGCCTCGTCCACATAAGGGCGAGGATCAAGGACATCCCGGGCTCGCTGAAGAAGCTAACGGAGGTCATAGGCGCCCAGGTCAACCTAAACGCGTTGGACGAGCTCCACCACGACGAGGTCTCGGGGGTCTGGAACGCCTACGGCGAACTCGTGATCGGGGAACTAGGGGACCTCGTCGAACGAGCCAAGCAGCTGGACACGGTCACCGATTTCGAGGCCACCCAACTGGACTGATTACAAACAGAATAGGTAATTCCTCCCACCCAATAATCTTATATGCTAAAACACGGTTGAAGGCGTACATTCGGTGGTGTCATCAATGCGCCAATTTCGCTAAACCAGAGCCAGCTTGAAGATCTACGCCGAATAGTTCTTCGAACCATATCCAAGGACCAAGTCCTCATACTGACAAACGTCCCCAAGGTTCCTACCTCCCTCACCTCTGTTCTACGTGAGGTGAGCCGAAGGTACAACGTGCCCATGGAGGAGCTGCGGTTCCACGCCCAGGCGCTGAGGAGCCTTAAGCTCATCGACTACGGGGAGCCTCCCCGCTTCAAGGGGGTCGAGCTCACCGAGCTCGGCATGTTCGTGACGAACCTCACGACCGAGGACGAGGCCATACTGGCTGGGGACCTGGTCCAGACAAAATCAGGGGTAAAGCCCCTGGGCCAGCTTCTGAAGGATATAAGGAGGAAGGTCCTCCAGATGGTGGCAGAGGCGGGCAGCGGACACCTGGGCGCCAGCATGAGCATAGTGGACATCCTGGTCATTCTCTACTTCATGAAGATGAACCACGACCCAGCCAACCCCGACTGGGCGGAGAGGGACAGGCTCATACTCAGCAAGGGCCACGCCGCGCCCGCCCTCTACGCGGTGCTCAGCGAGGCCGGCTACTTCCCCGAGGAGGAACTCCACACGCTGAGGGAGCTGGGCAGCAGGCTGCACGGCCACCCCGACACAGTCACGCCGGGCGTCGACGTGGCCACGGGCTCACTGGGCCAGGGCCTCAGCGTGGCGGTGGGCATGGCCCTCGCGGCCAAGATGGACGAAGCGTCGCACAGGATCTACGTGGTCCTAGGCGACGGAGAGCTCCACGAGGGCCAGATCTGGGAGGCCGCCATGACGGCGGCCCACTACGGCCTCGACAATCTGGTCGCCATAGTCGACAGGAACCAGTACCAGCTCACCAGCACGACGGAGCAGGTGAAGTCCGTTGAGCCGGTGTCGGGGAAGTGGAGCTCCTTCGGCTGGAACGTAATCGACGTCAGCGGCCACGACGTCTACGCCGTCCTCGACGCCCTGGAGGTCTGCGAGCACACGAAGGGAAAGCCCAGCGTAATAGTCGCCAAGACGACTAAAGGAAAGGGGGTGAGCTTCATGGAGGGCAACAGGTTCAGCCGGAGCATACCCAACGCCACCCAGCTGAGGCAGGCGCTAGAGGAGCTGGGAGAATAGCGCCGTGGCTACGCTCAACCCACCTGCCGCAGAGGGAGGCGACGCACAGGGGTGAACAGCATGAGTTACGCCGAGGAGATCGGCCCTCTGAGGGACGAGATCGACAGGCTCAACGAGGAGATACTGGAGAAGATAAGCGGACGCGTGGAAGTCGCGCTGAAGATAGGCGAAGTGAAGAAGAGGCACGGGATGCCGGTCGTTGACCGTACACGGGAGGAGGCCGTCCTGGACCATGTGGGCGGCCTCGCCGCCAACAGGGGACTGGACCCTGAGGGGGCCCGGCGGGTGTTCAGGGAGATAATCGACCTATGCATCAAGGCCGAGGAGGAGCAGCCGTGAGGGTGGCTTTCCAGGGAGAGCTCGGCGCCTACAGCGATGAGGCGATCACCTTCCACTGGGGAGGCGCCGCCGAGCCGCTGCCCCGCCCCTACCTGCCCGACGTCTTCGACGCCGTCGAGGAGGGCGAAGCGGACCTGGGGCTGGTCGCCGTGGAGAACAGCATCCACGGGAGCATCGTCAGGACCTTCGACCTCCTCAACGAGCGCACAGTCAAGGCTCAGGGAGAGACCGTCCTCAGGATAGTTCACTGCCTGATAGTCAACCCCGGCGTCGAGGCGGGGGACGTGAAGAGGGTCTACAGCCACCACCAAGCGCTGGGCCAGTGCAGGGAGTACCTTGAGAAGCATGGCCTCGAACCCGTGGGG
>Ga0315549_1003248_pt1 | contig 14695 bp, 14 predicted proteins | sample SalMarSW160200MG_FD_203101 | JGI IMG/M metagenome (GOLD analysis project Ga0315549, IMG submission 203101) | Salt marsh sediment microbial communities from the Plum Island Ecosystem LTER, Massachusetts, United States - Salt Marsh Sediment SW1601-200 ... | reverse complement strand
AAAGTAAGGTGAAGTTTTCGTTGTCGGGAGGATGGTACTCCAGGCTTTGCAGCGGCTTGCAGTTCATGATTACCGAGATTGGCTTGCCTGTTATGCCTGCGAAGTACCTCGCCCGCCCCTCACCATCAGTGATCATTATATCAACTTTTTTTATCAGCCGTTTCTCCAGCCACAGGAATATGCGGGCTACACGGAGAGGGAGAGTCCTGGCCCTCATATAACCGTATATCTCATGAGCATCATACACTAGAGGTATTTTTAGCTTTCGCTTGAGCATGATGCCAATAGCCAGCGTATCGAAATCATGGCAATGGGTGACGTCGAACTGCTTTTCCTTGTTTAATATTAGAGCCCGGCGGTAGGCCTGCCGTTGCCATAGAAGCAAATTGAAGCCATTCAACACCCACGAGGCAAAACCATATTTAGGTGATAGCCTGGTTCTTAATCGCATAACCTCAATTCCACCCCAATTTTGCCTCGGAGTACTTTGTTTTTCTCTATCCCAGGCAATGACGGTAACTTCATGACCAGCATGGATAAGCGATTCGGCTTCCCCATAGACTCGTGGGTCGCTGGTAAACGGATTGGAAACGAACATTGCTACTCTCATGCTAATCTTGCCTATTAGTTTAGCAGATTCTTATTGCTTGCCGGGCTGGCTGCCAGTGACTGAATTTCCACATCTTGGTTAAATCATAGGTCAAGGTTTAGAAAGCTTACCACTCTCTGCAGCAGTATTATTTATAGGAGAGCGGTTAAAAAACTATAAGCACCTTCCTTTTCGTGCTTTCACCAGCTGTCATTGATGCCTCTTCGATTTTCTATTTCTTTCTCCAAAATAGCCCTTTCTTTGCCCACCTTAGTTTGACATACCCAGGGACAGCCCTGAATATCTCTTTTGCCTTTTGTATTTCCTCAGGTTTGAAGAATCTAAAGGCAAACAGTAGAAGCGGAAAACCCAGCAAGCTTAGCAATTTAAGCAGGGCTGTTATTAGCAGTGAACCGCCAGTGATAAAAATGCTCCCGGCATAAACTAACGCGGCAGCAAGGAATATCTTGGCAACCCGACCCCACTCATACTTAATGGGATAATATCGCTTTGACGCGAAGTATGAACCCACCGGCAGCACCAAGTAGGCAATCAATGTAGCCACCGCCGCCCCCATCATACCGTAGCCGGGGATAAGTAAATAGTTTAAGCCGAGGTTCACAGCAGCTCCGACTCCAACGATAAGAGCGATATACTTTGTTTTCTTTTCCAGAGTAATTCCGGCAGCTAGAATCTGGTAGCATCCGAATAATACATACGATACCGCTATCAAGGGTAGCACTTTATAGGCTCCATAAAATGCAGGGGCCGCCATAACCTCCAAGACTTCTTTAGACAGGACGGATAACACGAGAGCGACCGCCATCCCCACCAGCACAAAATAGGTTAAGACTGCGGAAAAAATCTCTTTAGCATTCTTCTCTTTAGCTGTAGACCATAGAAATGGTACCCAGGCTAAGCTGAAAGGTGCGCCTATAAGCCCCTGAACTATGAAACCGAATTTATAACCCACAGAGTAAATTCCAAGCTCGGTCGAGGTGGACAGGAACTGAAGGAAGTATCTGTCAGCCATAGTCATTATCCAGCCGGCAAGCCCTGCCGGCACAAGAGGTAAGCCAAAACTGAGCATTTCTTTTAGTTCGGCAATAGAGAAGGTAAGCTTTGCATTCTTAATTATGCTTCTCAACAAGATAGCATAAAGCAAGCAAGTAGCTATCAGTCCTCCCAGCAAAATGCCCAACACGCCTTTGTGCAAGACTACAACAAATAAGATATTCAGTCCCACAGCCGTCAGAAATCGAATCAGGGTGAATATGGCATACTTTTTTGATTCTTCCCGGGCCCTGAAGACTGAGAATGCGATTAGTATCCCGACATCGAAAAACACGGTGAGAAAAATAACCCGAAAGTAGAAGGCGTATTCAATAGAGCCAAAGAAAAGCGCTGAGAAATTACCTGCCAGGGCCATCAGTATTAAGAGGAATAGAAGGGAGGTACCAGTAAGAAAAAGGAAGACAGTGCCCACAACTGTTTTTCTTTTCTCCTCATCATCGTAATCGAAATAGGACCTGAACAATGCTGCTGCCAGACCCATGGCAAAGATTATGCTCAGTATCGATAGAGTTGTCTGGAGGATTTCCAAATCGCCATAGTCGGCTGGAGTTAGATAGCGGGTATAGACCGGGATAAGGAAAAAAGCTACAACACGAGAAGCTGTGGCACCTAGCCCGTAAACTATGGAGTGTCTCGAGAGACGGAGCAACTGTCTAAACATTGATTGATTGATACGCTCGCACAAAGCCGAAATTTCTGAAATAGTTCCTCATGCCCTGCTTGAGTAAGGCCATAAGACTGCTGCCTAAACACTTTTTCAACAGGGTATTATCATAAACTAGGTCGGTTACCCTCACATCATTCACATGCGCAAAGACAGGCTCTAACTCCAGAAACTTGGCTATTAATCTGCAAACAAACATCAATACCTCCATGGCAATCTTCATCTGCTATTCTATCAGATTTTTGCTGTGTGCCATGGTTGCTGTCGCTAGTTGAGTTTAAGTACCTCTTCACCAACCACTCCGTTGCAATTACCTGCCCCTATCAGCTATAGTATTAAACGAAGTATGAGGTTGCTTGTTTCGCCATAGTACCTCTAAATCTTAGATGAATTGGCGGTTGAAGTCTACCTTGCATAAAGCGACTCAGCGCCTCGATATAACCTTAGCCAGCCTGGGGGGAAGAGGTGGTGCTGCATGCTTAACGAGGCTCATGGCATTTCCTCCATCGTTGTTCATGGTTATGAGCCCCTCAGCAAACATGGATGACCCACTACTTTTGCCCAACTCAGTGACCCGCAGTGCCCTTACTGAATCTCAATTGGAGGTGATTTCATGCCTGGATTAGTAGGAATTGTGTCCAGCAACGGAGTAGACGGACAGCTCTTGGATCGAATGATTGATTCACTGGAACATGAAAGGTCTTATCGAGTGGATAAATACCTTAGTCCCGGTTTTGGCATTGCACGCATACACCTTGGAATATTCAATCCAGAGTCTCAACCCGTCTTCAACGAAGATAAATCACTCTGCATTTTTATGGATGGCAAGATCTATGATTATAAAGGGAGGCTAAATGACTTAAAAAATAAGGGACATCAGTTTCGTAACGAAAGCGAGCCTGAATTTTGCCTGCATTCCTATGAAGAATACGGTAAGGATTTTATTAAAAAATTAAATGGTTCCTTCGTTTTTCTTATTTGTGACCTCAAGCATCAGAAGGTCATAATCGTTAATGACAGACACGGCCTCAGAGTTCATTACTATGCTATACATAACGGAAACCTTTTGTTTGTTCCAGAGGCTAAAGCTATTCTACAAGAAAACACTTTCCAAAAAGCACTAAATGATGAAGCAGTGGCAGAGTTTTTTGCCTTTGGGGAATTCTGGGGCGATAAAACTTTTTTTACGGGGATTAAAGCCTTAACTCCGGCATCTATTCTTACTTACGACGGGCAGGATTTGTCCATAGAGAAATACTGGGAATTTAAATATGAGCTAGATTACGGCAAATCCGAAGATGAATTTGTTGATGAATTGGTTACAACTTTTAAGAGGGCTGTTGAAATAAGAATAGAAGATAACCTTCGTTACGGAGTGGCATTAAGCGGGGGATTGGATTCGAGGTCTGTCTTAGCTGCCATTCCTCCCGCAGAAAGAAAGAATGTCATTGCTTACACCTTTGGACCACGGGATTGTGATGAAGTAAAAATCGCTAAAAGAGTTGCCAAAAGGGCGGAGATAAAGGAACATTTGGTTGTGGAGCTTCTGCCCGAATTTATTACAACTAATGCAGAGCAGTTCGTTTGGCTCACGGATGGAAGAAATTATATAGGCAATAGTTTTGCTTTACCTGTACTTGGATTGCTTAAAGATAAAATTGATGTAATCTTTGATGGATATTTCTTGGATTTAACACTCGGAGGAAATTATCTAAGCAAGGATAAGGTAGATTGCGAAGACGAAGATTTATTGTTTGATATTTTATCTAAAAAGAGGCGTATCCCAGAAGGGGAGCTTCAGAAACTCTTCTCCTCAGTTATTTATAATAAGATTAAGGATGTCCCCCTAAAGTCTTTTAGTAATGAATTTCACAAAATTAAAGCGGATTGCCCGGGTAATAAATCCGACCAATGCTTGATCAGCCCTCATTTAGCATGGTTCCCAATCGGTTATGTTACTACCAGAGATTTATTGGAAATTTCCCATCCGACAGCTGATAATGATTTTATTGATGTTATACTCAAAATACCGCCTGAGTGGAGATTAAATCATTATATTTATCGCAAATTTCTAAAGAGGTTATCACCGGAATTAGCGAGAGTAGCATACAGCAAAACGATGGTCAGAGCAGACGCGCCCCTACTATTTTGGGAAATTGGAAAATATTATCAGTTTGGCAAAGAGTTAATCAAAAAGAAGGTATATAAGTTTTCCAAAGGGAAGCTCTTTCTACCCAATAAGCGAAGTTATATAAATTTTGATGAGTGGTTCCATGTAAACACCAATTGGCAGGCATTTTTCAAAGAATTGCTACTGAATGAAGACGATAAATCTGAGAAATTCTTCAATCAAAATTACATTGAAAAGTTGTTTCAGGAGCAAGTAACAGGCGAAAGAAATAACTCAATGAAGCTACTCTACCTGGCATCCTTTAAGCTCTTCTTAAGGTTATTCTTTGAATAAAGGTCTTTGTAATATTTTGAGCATAGTGCAATATGGGCAAACGATATAGGGTATGTCTATGGGGCAGCGATTTGCTTTACTGCTGGGAACATGTGAAGGAGTTTGGTGATGAGTTTGACATGTTTTCTATAGTGCTGGGAAGAGCTTTTGGTTATGACTTTGACATTCGGATAATCAATCCTTTCAAAAAGAGACCACTTTCAACCATATTTATAATTTTAAATATTGCACGCATTATGTATCTGTTTCTTAAATACGACCGCAAATGTGATTGCCATTTGGTCCACTATTTGGGATTACCATACGCTTTGGCTATCGCTTCATTGCCCTTAAGAAAACCAATTGTTTATTGTGTTTATGGCTCAGATGTTAGAACTCCGGAAGGATGGAATAAGAAAATAGCCAAGAAAGCATTGCAAAGAATCGATGTCATGTTCTGCCTTACAAGATCGTTTTATAGCAAACACATGGTCTCTAAATACGGAATTGATGAAAAAAAGATTGTGCCTATTTTGTGGTATCCTGTAAATTCTTGTTTTAAACGATTTGGCGACAAAACAATCGACGGTCTAAGAAAGAAATGGAATTTAACAAAGGAATATGTTGTCTTCTCGGCGCGAGCCACAAAGGAGCACTATAATCACCACTTGCTGATTGAGGGATTAGGGTTGCTAAAGGATAAACTGAAGGGGAAAATTCAGGTTGTTCTAACTGGCTTTGGCAATTCAGAATACAGGAGAAGCCTGGTAGAGATGGGGAAAACAAAAGGCATTGAGGTAGTCGATTTGGACAGAATACTAACCCCAGAGGAAATGGCTGAGATGTACAATATTTCAATTATAACACCAAATATATCAAAAGCTGATGACCTTGGGAGGAGCACTTTTGAGGCAGTTGCGTGCGGTTCGATTCTATTGCTGAATAAAAATAGCGGACCTTACCAAGAAATATTCCGCGATGGCAAATATTGTAAGTTCGTAGAGCTGACTGCGGAAGATATTGCCCGAAAGATTGAGTACATTTTGAATAACGGAGATACTTTGAAAGACGAGGAGGAATACTTGAGGCTAATGGATATTGTAAATTGGGAAAAGAATAAAAAAAGGATAGTGGAGTGCATTAGAGAGCTTGTTGGAGAAAAGTAGGAACTGCGTAAGATAACCTCACACAAATACAGGGGGTTTAAAGATGAAAATGCAAAAGGTGGTAATATTTGGCACCGGAGATATCGGGCAGCTCGCCTATTTCTACTTTACCCATGATAGCCCGTATGAAATTGCGGCCTTCACAGCCGACAAAACCTTCATCACAGAAAACGTGCTGCTGGATTTGCCTGTGGTCCCATTCGAAGAAATAGAGAATAGTTTCCCACCCGATAGATTTGATATGTTCATTGCCCTCAGCTATAGAAATGTAAACAAGTTAAGAGCTGAAAAGTATTTCGCAGCCAAGAGAAAAGGGTACAATTTGGTGAGTTATATTTGTTCCAAGTCTGTACGCTGGGAGGACACAGAAATCGGCGACAACTGTTTCATATTTGAGAATCAGACGATCCAGCCGTTTGTGAAGATTGGAAATAATGTAATAATATGGAGCGGGAACCACATTGGGCATCACTCAGTCATAGGTGACCATTGTTTTATATCTTCCCACGTTGTTATATCAGGCCACGTAACAATAGAGCCATACTGCTTTCTCGGAGTCAATTCGACAATTAGAGATGGGATTATGATAGCCAGGGAATGCGTCATTGGCGCCGGGGCTCTAATCCTGAAGGATACGATAGAGAAAGGTGTCTACAAAGGAGAAGCCACGGAAGTATATTTAGATGACAGCTCTAAGTTGAAGAGAATTTAGAAGCGCATGACGGGGCTTTAATATGAGATGGACTAAAAAGAGCCTGATAATTGAGCCGAGGGGCCGATTTGACTGGATGGTTACTCATGCAAGCGTTCCTTTTGCAATGCATTTGGAAGGAAATATTTACAGGATCTACTTCGGGGGCAGGAGCAAGGAAAACAAAACACGACCAGGATATATTGAAATTGATCTGAAAAATCCTACCGAATTCCTTAACATGCCTCCTAAGCCTGTTTTAGAATTGGGAGAGCCAGGCCTTTTTGATGATAGCGGAGTATGGTGTCATTCAATCGTGGAGAATAAAGGCATCTATTACATGTATTACAACGGATGGATGAAGGGAGCTAATGTTCCGTACTATTCTGCTATCGGTTTAGCAATTAGCAAAGATGGAGGAAAAACTTTCGAGAAATATTCACGAGCCCCTATATTTGAAAGAAACAAAATAGAGCCTTACATTGTTGGTGGTCCATGTGTCTTAATAGAAAGCAGGATTTGGAGGATGTGGTATCTCTCTGCGATAGATTTCAAGATTGAAAACGGGGGACCAACGTATTACTACCACATAAAATATGCTGAGTCTAAAGATGGCATTAATTGGAAAAGAGACGGGATAGTCTGTATAGATTTCAGATATGAAGGGGAGACACGCATAGCCCGCCCTTGCGTGATTAAAGAGGATGCGATGTACAAAATGTGGTATTGTTATGCAATCGGTGCTGGCGGCTACAGAATAGGATATGCCGAGTCTGAAGACGGTACAAAGTGGGAGAGGAAGGACGAAGAAGCTGGAATAGATGTATCTGAGTCCGGATGGGATTCTGAAATGGTCTGCTATCCTTTCGTATTTGACCATAAAGGCCAAAAATACATGCTTTACAATGGAAACGGATACGGGAAGACAGGATTTGGTTATGCAACCCTAGAGGAAGAGTAATGGCTTAGGGGGTAAACATTAATACTATAAATCTGGAAGAACATACCAGAAGAGTAAAAAGGGAATACGAAAGCCACCTGATGAAGCATGATTTTAATTCTCCTGAAGCCGCTCACTGGAAGGGAAAGGGAAAGACTTGGCTAAGATTTCAAATCTTAACAGAAATTGATGACCTGAATAACAAAATTATCTTGGACTTTGGGTGTGGAAATGGTTTATTGCTGGATTTCTTAAGAGAGAGAAACATGAATTGCGAATATTACGGCTGGGACATCTCAAAAAGAATGATAGAAGTTGCAAAAAAAAGACATCCAGAAGCAAAGTTCAAGGTCTGTAATATTATTCGAGAAGAACTCAGTGCCTACGATAAATTTTTTGATTATGTGCTAGTCAGCGGACTTTTTTATATCAAAGTTGATGCTGAGCCGGAAGTCCATGAAGCGTGGATAAAGAATATCTTGCTAAAGTTGTGGCCGCTCTGTAGAGAAGGCGTTGCGGTTAATTTTCTCACAGAGTACGTCGATTGGAAAGAAAAGAACCTCTATTATTGTCCAATTGGAGATATAATGCCTTTTTGCGTTAAGAATTTAAGTCGGTGGCTTGTCATAAGGCACGATTATCCGCTATACGAGTTCACTATTTATGCTTATAAGAATCCGAGATGAGTCATGAAAGCAGCAATACTTCAGCCAATGTATTTGCCCTGGATGGGCTACTTTGATTTGATTGACAAAAGCGACATCTTTGTATTCTTTGACGATGTCCAGTTTAGAAGTCGCTCCTGGCAGCAAAGGAATAAGATAAAGACTCCACAGGGTTGGATTTGGCTAACAGTTCCAATCTCACGTGCATCTGGGTCAAGGATAAAGATAAATGAGGTAAGGATAGACAATAGCAGTAACTGGAAGGAAGACCATCTGAAATCTATGAAATACAACTATGGCAAGGCTCCGTTCTTCCAAAAATATATGGATTTTCTTGAGGAAATTTATAGCCAGGATTGGGAGCATCTCGGCGACTTGAACATCACATTGGCTAAAGAAATAACGGCTATCTTGGGGCTGGAAGGCAAGTTCATCCATTCTTCCGGACTGGGCGTTGAAGGCGTGCAGACAGAGCACCTTATTAATATTTCGAATAAAGTTGGCGCCGATGAGTACATCTCAGGTCCGGCAGCCAAAGACTACATAGAAGTTGATAAATTTAAGAGGGCAGGGATACGGCTATATTGGCATGAATTTCATCATCCCAGCTATCCCCAGCTTTACGGGGATTTTATTCCCTACATATCTGTCATTGATTTGTTGTTTAATACAGGAAGGGATGCTATAAACTATATTAGAGAGGGCGGAGAGAAATCTTTATTATTAGACGAAGGAACGAAATGAACATACCGTTTGCCCCACCTTACATAACGGAGGATGAGATAAACGTAGTAAGAGAGGTCCTAAAGTCTGGATGGCTATCCATGGGGCATAAGACTTCAGAGTTTGAAAGTAAGTTTGCCGAATATGTAGGAAGTAGATATGCAGTGGCAACGAACTCCTGCACCGCAGCTTTATTCTTATCCTTAAAAGTCTTGGGCATAAAAGAAGACGATGAAATAATAACTACACCTTTCACATTTGCGGCAACTGCTAACGTAATAGTTCATTGCGGAGCCAAGCCGGTATTTGTAGATATTGATGAGAAAACATATAACATTGATGCGGACAAATTAGCAGAAAGCATAACTGATAAGACCAAAGCAATAATTGTAGTTCATTATGGTGGACAACCAGCCGATATGAAAAAGACTATGAAAATTGCCAGGGAACACAATTTGAAGTTAATAGAAGATGCGGCACATGCCGCGGGAGCCGAATACGAAAAGGACAGAAAGGTCGGTTCTTTGGGGAACTTAACCTGTTTTAGCTTTTATCCAACAAAACCTATCACCACCGGGGAGGGTGGAATGATAACTTTGAACGATGATGAGCCTGGCGAAAAGCTAAGGGTATTACGGTTGCACGGAATGAGCAGAGACGCATGGAAAAGGTATTTACAAAAGGACAACTGGTATTATGAAATTACCGAAGCGGGATACAAATTCAACCCGCCTGATATCGCCTCTGCCATCGGAATAGCCCAATTAAAAAAATTGGATTGGATGAATGAGAGGAGGAAAGAAGTTGCTGAATACTATGACGAGCACCTGCAAGGTTTGGACGTAGTACTCCCTCATATTGAGCCATACGTGAAATCTTCATACCATTTATATCCAATACGCTTAATTAATTATGATAGAAACGAGTTCATTAAGAAAATGGGAGAGGGAGGTGTGGCGACAAGCGTTCATTTCATACCTCTGCATTTGATGCCTTTCTATCAGATAGAATATGGGTATAAGAAAGGAGATTTTCCAGTTGCTGAAAAAGTCTTTGAAAACATCGTTTCATTGCCTATATATCCCCAATTAACAGAAAAACAATTAGAGTATATTGTTAAAAATATAAAGGAGATATTGTCAGAAAGCTATGTTAAGCAGTGATAGTGAAGCGAATCTTTTTCGAGACAAAACCATACTAGTAACAGGTGGGCTAGGTAGCATCGGGTCTGAGATAGTCAAGCAATTGGTAAACTACAATCCCAAACAGATAATAATACTGGATAACAGGGAAACGGAGCTATACTATGCCAGGATATCATCTAAGAGCAGCGAAAAAGTTGCATTTCTCTTTGGAGATGTGCGGGATAAGGAACGATTGTTGAGGGCGACAGACGGAGTAAATGTAATATTCCACGCTGCAGCAATGAAGCATGTATTTGTTTGCGAATATGACCCGGTCGAAGCAGTAAAAACAAATGCGATAGGAACACAGAATGTCATAGAATGTGCTTTGGAACATAACATGGAACGAATGATTTTGATCTCAACGGATAAGGCAGTAAATCCCACAAATGTGATGGGGGCAACAAAGTTATTAGCAGAGCGGTTAGTTTCAGCAATGTGCAATTACAGAGGAACAAATACAACAAAGTTTGGTGTTGTGAGGTTTGGTAATGTCCTAGCCTCAAGAGGTTCGGTTTTGGAAAATTGGGAAAATCAACTTAAAGAAGATAAAAGAATAACAATAACGAATCCAGATATGACACGATTCTTTATGAGCATCCCTGAAAGCATAAACATGATATTTACCGCCACCTACTATGCTGAAAATGGGGAAACATTCATTCTTAAAATGCCTTCCATAAGGATTGGAGATTTAGCAGAAGTATTTTTGGAATTGAAGGGATTTCCTGCAAATTATTATGAGATTATCGGGCCGGGGGCTGGAGAGAAAATGCACGAAGGATTACTCTTTGAGGGAGAAGTAGATTTATTGATGGAGAATGAAGACTTGTTTGTGCGATTACCTTTGACGCTCGATTTTGACAATGAGAAGAAAAGATTCGGGAAAAAGGGATTTAAAAAATCGGAAGTTAAGGAATTTTCATCAAAAGATAAAAGATATCTACTTGGCAAGAAAGCTATTGAAAAGGTGCTGCTCCAGCAGTATCAGATATCTCTCGGCTAGTCCCCCAAATCTGCTCTGGTACCTTGCCAGGCCTAAGAATAGTAGCCCCATGGTTTCTCAGGGATTCTATTGTGGAGTCAATTTCTTCACTGTTGGTAATAATCATGCCACCTTCGCCTGTGCTTATGGATTCACGCGGGTGGAAACTTAAACAGCCAACGTCTCCGTTTGATAACCCTATCAATAAATACTGGCCTGACTCCAACAACAAGGACTATTTTCATGACCATGCTCTAGCGATTTACGAACCTTTTAATCTCGCTTGCTACCCCCTCAATTTGCTCCTCGCTGAGTTCCGGGTACATGGGCAGGGTAAGCACCCGCTCCTGCGCCTGCTCGCTTTGTGGGAAGTCGCCCGATTTATGTTTGAGATATTTATAAACTTCCTGAAGATGGAGAGACAGCGGGTAGTAAACCATAGTCTGGATGCCTTTAGATTCGAGATGTTCGCGTAGTTCGTCGCGGCTCAGGCGGGAACCCTTGATGCGGACTGTGTAGTAGTTGCATGAAGATTTACAATTTTTTTCGAAATACGGAGGCTCGATGCTATCCACCCGGCTCAGCAACTCGGTATAGAGCGCTGCTTTGCTGCGACGCAGCTCGTTCCAGCGGTCGAGGTGCTTGAGCTTCACTCTCAAAATGGCAGCCTGCAGGGCATCGAGGCGGCTATTAAAGCCGTGCATGACGTGCTGGTAGCTTGCCTTGGAGCCATGAACCCTGAGAATCCTCACCGTTTCAGCAATCTCGGGGTCGTCGGTGACTACCATGCCCCCATCTCCATAAGCACCGAGAGCTTTGCTGGGAAAGAAGCTGAGGCAGCCAACATCGCCGAGGGAGCCGACTTTTTTGCCCTTGTATTCAGCTCCCAGGGCCTGGGCACAGTCCTCGATTACTCTCAGGTTATGCTTCCTGGCTATATCGAGTATGCGCTCCATAGCGGCCGGTTGACCATACAGGTGTACAAGGAGAATAGCCTTAGTCCGTTGGGTTATTTTTATTTCAATCTTTGCCGGGTCAATATTGTAAGTTTTCGGGTCGATGTCCACGAATACCGGGGTGGCGCCACACTTAGCTATGGACTCGGCGGTGGCAATAAAGGTGAAGGGAGTAGTGATGACATCATCACCCGCCTTTATGCCGCAGGCGAGCAGGGCAAGGTGGAGGGCGTCAGTGCCCGAGGCAACACCCACAGCATATTTTGTTCCACAGTAGGCTGCCATCTCGTCCTCGAAGGCTTTGACCTCGGGACCCAGGATGAACTGGCCACGTTCGAGAACTCCACTGATAGCAACGTCAATTTCAGTCTTTATCAAGTTGTATTGAACTTTGAGGTCAACCAAAGGAACGTTCACGGCACATCTCCTCTTTGGGGGAGTAATTCATCCTTGGGAACATCACGTATCACCTTAGCGGGCACACCCATTACAACCTTTCTAGCAGGTACATCACGCGTTACCACAGCTCCAGCAGCTACTACTGCTTCCTCCCCAATAACGACGCCGGGCAGGAGGGTGGCATTGGAGCCAATACGGGCGCCGCGCTTGATGTGTGGGCCTTTGTACACTCCTGCTATTCCTCTGCCCATCTTATTGTCGTTAGTAGTACTAATGTGCGAGCCGATAAATGCATCATCTTCAACAATCATATCACTTGTAAGATGGGTGACAGCCGCGGTTCTTACACGTTTCCCAATTATCGTCCGTGGTTCCGTCGAAATCAACCGAGCAATAATACTTTTATCTCCTATGACGTTTTGCTCTCTAATTGATACAAAGTCGCCGATCATCACCTCATCACCTACCTTCGTGCCTCTATATAAAATGACGTGTGCGCTTATTATACAGTCCTTGCCTACCTCCAACGGGGGTAGATCTTTTGTGGCTTTCTTTCTACTTAGGGCTCCTGACCTAGGCGCTCTGCCGAGAATTGAACCGTCGTCTATGAAACTGCCATTACCTACTTTCGTGTTTTCATGGATAACAACGTTATGCCCAACATAGACATTGTCGCCAATATGGACATTGTCTAAGATAACCACATTTTGTCCTATAGAACAGCCCTTCCCTATTCTTGCGGTTTCGGCTATGAAGTTGCCCATTAATGACTCTCCTTCTTAGGACTTGGCGCGCTCATGTTTCATAACTTCCTCGGTTTTCTCTAAGATCCTCACCACTTCCAAACCCTGTTTACCATTAGATAGTGGGGTCGACCTGTTATTTATACAATCCAGAAAATGACGGCACTCAAGCGAGAGAGGTTCGGTCAGATCTACCCTAGGCAGGAACACCCCTTCTGACCTCAGGGCGAGTGTGCCGGAAGTAGATGCAAGCTTATCGGGGTTGTCCACTACACCCTGCTCATATATCTTCAACTTGTGTTCCGGCTCCATATCGTCAAACACGGCCATCTTCTTGCTGCCCACTACAGTGAGCTGTCGTATTTTATGAGGGTCGAGCCAGCTAGCGTGGATATGAGCCAGAACTTCTGGGGGAAATTGCAGGGTAATGAATACTACGTCTTCTAAATGCTGCTGAACGTAGCTTATCCCCTGAGCTGAGACAATTTTAGGGAAGTCTTCAAGTAAATATAGAAGTAGGGAGATGTCATGTGGGGCAAGTCTCCACAATGCGTTCTCGTCACGGCGCACTTGCCCCAAATTAACCCGGGTGGAGTACAGATAATAGATTTCACCCAGGTCGCCTGACTGGATATGGCGCTTAAGTATATGGACAGCAGGGTGATAAAGCATCAGGTGCCCCACCATCAATATGCGCTTCCGCTTCTCGGCGAACTCAACGAGTTCCTGTGCCTCTGAGCTTTTTGAAGTAATTGGTTTCTCCATAAAGACGTCTTTGCCTGCGAGCAGCGCTTCCTTTGCTGCTGGATAGTGAAGAACTGTGGGTAAAGCTATAACCACGCCTCTGATTGCCTTATCGGTTAACACTGCATCAAGGTTTGTTTCTACCTTGACGCTTGGATAAATTGGCGCAAGCTTGCTCAGGACCTCGGGACTGCTATCACAAATAGTATGGAGTGCGCCGAGTTCGGCAAAGTTACGGACCAGGTTCTTGCCCCAGTATCCACAGCCGACAACAGCGATATCTCTATTCACCTTGCCTGCTCCAAATGGCAGCGGAAAATAACTGTCCCACCTTCAGCGCGGGGCGCTACCTCAAATACCACAGCCGGCATTTTCCTTATTCTCCTAATCTGACGATGTTAGCTTGCTTTAGCCCCCTGGTAGCACCCCTGGTATCAAATACCAGTTTTGAACAAGTTGCTATCTGCTCTACATCATAACAGCTGTGGTCAGCTACTATGACGACACAGTCCATTGAGGCCAGGCATTTCTTAGTGAGTTCCACCGACTCCATGTCGCCTGCGGGCACATTTACTACGCATACGTAAGCCTCCCTCTAGGGGTTGGAATTTCCCGTCCACATGACCTTGCAGTCTCTATCCACTCGCCGATAACTACCTGAGCATTCTTTAAGGCTTCCTCATAGGTCGCTCCATCCGCCATACATCCTGACAGTTCAGGAACCTCCGC
>Ga0315549_1003247_pt1 | contig 14701 bp, 8 predicted proteins | sample SalMarSW160200MG_FD_203101 | JGI IMG/M metagenome (GOLD analysis project Ga0315549, IMG submission 203101) | Salt marsh sediment microbial communities from the Plum Island Ecosystem LTER, Massachusetts, United States - Salt Marsh Sediment SW1601-200 ... | reverse complement strand
ATATTCGTACCATTCCAATTATACCAGATACTATCAATATCAACATTATCCGACACTGTAATGTTTAATAATTGTGTAGCTATATTATAAGTGGTATTCATGGGACATTCAATTTGTACTATTGGAGTAATTGTATCTATTGTAAAGGTAACTGAAGACATTCCTATATTTCCCACTGAATCATTAGCCCATGTATATATAGTGTTCAAACCTTCATTAAATGTAATATATTGTGCCGAAGTGTAAGTTATATTCGAACCATCCCAATTGTACCAGATGGAATCAATTTCATTGTTATCAGATACTGAAATATTTAGAAGCTGCGTTGCAATATTATATGTGGTGTTCATGGGGCTCTCAATCTGTACTATTGGAGTAATTGTATCTATTTTATCTTTCTTTTTTGAAGAAGGAAAAAATAATACAAAAACAACAATAATTGAACTTATGAGAAGGATTAATATTAAAAAAATTGACAAAACTTTTTTATTGAGCATTAAAAAATAGTAAACTTATATTTTTTAAATTTATGTTAACATATAGAATCTTTTTGTAATTAATTCATGATTTTCTTTAAATGAAAGATGTTCTATAAGGAATCTTCATAAATGAATTAGACTTTATATTAAAGAACACTCACCTTATCAACCTTACAAAATTAAATAAAATTAAAATAACTAAAATTAAGACTTCAGAAAACTCAGCAGAAGAAATCTTTACCATTTTAATTAAAAAAGATGATAACAATTAAGGAGGAAATTTTCAAGTAATAATCCAAATTGATATCAATTATTAAAAGGTTAATTTTTATATTAGTTAGTTTATAATATATTTATATATAAAAATCAATAATTTCACTTAATTAGTCCTTTAAATTGTTTGTTTTTTATTAAATTAAAGAATTAATTAAAAAAAATAAATAATTATTCAATTTCAAAGAATTTTTTCTTTTGTTTTTCTTATGAATCTCCCTTTTCATCTTTTATTTTCTTTAATAGTTCATTATATTTCTTTTTACGTTGTTTTAAAATGAATTCTTCTTTTAATTGTGAAAAAATATCCCCTTTTTCTTTTTTTGATATTTTCTTTACATTATCTCCAAGATTGCTATAAAGATCCGCTGGGTTATCATCGAATAAAGATAATAAGATAATTAAAGCATTTCTAATCAAATCTTCATTTCCTGGTTCTTTTAATCTATCCATGATTTTTATAATTGCTATATTCTTAGATGTCTCAAGCTTAATTGGATCTTTACTCATCTTTAAAAATAGGTTAATTATTTTAGTATAACATTCTATTTCTTCATGACTACCATTTTCATTTTGAGACATTTTTATTTAAGAAATCCAAAAGAAATTATTCTATCTATTTTCCAGAAATATCTTGATCCTAAATTGGTTTGCATTTTTATTTGATTTTTACAATCATATATCAAGTGATAGTAATTTTATTTAATATTTTTGAAATTAGTTAATTGTTGTCTTTTTATATATATCAAGTCCTAAAGATTTAATTTTTGCCTTATGTCTATAATAAGTTCGTTTTGAATAATTCTTTTTTGTCCAATTTAAATGTTGCAATGCTTCACTTCTTGCCATTTCTATTTTTCCTTGATTAAGATAAAATTTTATTATGAAATCCCATTTTCTTGAATTAAATCCTTTTTTAGTACCTTTTGTATGGTTATTAACAAAAACTTTACCTTTTTGATACACTTGTCTTATTTCCTGAATTTCATCAACGATATTAAGATATTCTCCAACATCAGGATCAATTTCTTTATTCATTGATATTTTAAGCCATTCAATCAATTTGGCTTTTAGATTTCTCTCCCGTGATATATCATTTTTTATGTATTCAATTATTGATTTAAGCAATATCTCCGACAATATATTTCCCTTTTTTAATATTTAATTATGACATAGATCGGTTCTGTCATAATATTAAATTAATATTAATTTAAAAAGAATGGTTAAGATAATACCTAATCATCATTTTTCTCTATTTTAATTAGTGTTAGATTTTGCTATTTTAATAATTAAAGAGCAGTTTCATAAAGATACTCATTTTCTTACTAAATTTTAAATTAGAAAATAAAAATACTTTATTGATATTCTTTGATTTATCTAGAATGCAGTAATAATAAGTATTAAAAAGTAAAAATGTATTATTTATTTGAAATTTATGAGTAAAGTTTATACTTCTGCTTGCGTAATTATCCCCCCTGAAGAAATATGGGAACCTATACAAAAAATAAGAAGAAAATATGATCGGCAGATAAATAGATGGATGCCCCATATTAACCTATTTTATCCATTTATATACGAGAGTCAATTTGATAAAATTGTTGAAGATTTTAAAAAAATTTGTTATAAAATTGAACCTTTTAAAATAATATTAAGAAATTTCAAATTTTTTCAACATTCATCAAAAAATAGCACGATTTGGATCGAACCAGAACTTTTTATATTGATCATCCAATTTCAACAACAATTATTGAAAATAATTCCTTATTGTGATGATCTTAATAGATTTAAAAGAGGATTCCAACCTCATCTAAGCGTTGGTCAATTTAATACACAAAAAATAAATCAAACTATACAGAATTTGGAACTAAATTGGACAAAATTAGAATTTTTATTAAAAAAAATTTTTTTTATTAGTCGTATAAATGATAGAGGTTCATACTTTAAAATTAAAATGAAAATCCAATTAAAAAGTTAAAATAATTCTTCGAAAATGGATATTGATTGATATATTAAAGAAAAATAATATTTTCTAGATATTTGATATATGTTCAAATTTATCATAGGAAAAAGAAGAAAAAAATAAATATAAATGTATGAACAACCTTGTTTTATATGCTATTTTTTGGGTTTTTTATTTACCCTACAACTATACTGGAATTTTATATTCCAGCTATAGTTTCCCATTATATTTAATAATTCATTTTTCTATCAAAATCCTTTAATCAATGCTTTTCCTACTGTGTAACTCATAGTTAAAAATATAATTAAAAAACATTTATATTTTTTATTTTCTAAGTTTGATAATCAAAATAATTTAACTTTTATTGTTTTAATTGCTTTTGTATAGATTTTAGAATAATAAAATGAAAAAAAAAAAAATCGATAAAATAAATTAAAAAGATTTTTTTAAATCTTATATCATATTAAAAAAAAAAAATGGGTTTAATATTTACCCTATATATGTTTTTTGTTATTTACCTAATTTCAATATGACTCCATCGATAATTACCTACATAATGAATATAATAATATCCATCTTGTTTTGCAGGTAAATTGCTAGCAGAAACATATGTATTAGTAAAGTCAACACCATTTATTGTTAATGATCCTAAGTTCCAACAATTCATATATCTAGGAATATCTGATATCCTCCAATACATATCTCCTGAACCATCATACGTAAAAGGAGCACTAATGGTTTGATAATCTCCTGGGGGTGTTGTTGGAGTTGGGGTAGGAGCTGGGGTAGGAGTTGGCGTTGGTGTTGGAGTAGGTGTTGGGGTTGGTGTTGGAGTAGGTGTTGGGGTTGGTGTTGGAGTAGGTGTTGGGGCAGTACCTACGGCCTCAAAATGACTCCATCGATAATTACCTACATAATGAATATTATAATATCCATTTTGTTTTGCAGGTAAATTTGAAGCAGAAGTGAATTTATTAGTAAAATCAACACCATTTACAGTTAAAGTTTGTAGATTCCATGAATTTATATATTGAGGAGTCGTTGTAGTTCTCCAATAGAGATCTCCTGCTCCATTATATGTGAAAGGAATAGAAATATCTTGATATTCTCCTGGTGGTGTTGTTGGGGTTGGCGTAGGTGTTGGTGTAGGTGTTGGAGTAGGAGTAGGAGTAGGTGTTGGAGTTGGTGTAGGCGTTGGGCCGCCTCCAGAAAATGAAGCAGAGAATGAATTAACTGTGAGTCCTTGACCACCACTCATAATTTCAAAACCCGCTTCTATATCGTGGATGTACCATGATGATTGTACATAACCACGAGACATAGCGTCGTTAATGAAGCTCATAAGATTGTATGAACCAGAATTTTGACCAGTTATATAATAGCAAACATAGTTCCAACCCATGTTAGAATACCAAACTTGATAACTACCATAAGTACCAATTTGTGATCCAGCAGGGGTCATACCTCGGGAATCGAGCCATATCATTATTTCTGCACCTCCATTGTATCCTCCATCTCCAGTTGGGTTTGGACTAAGCCAAGCTTCAGCCGCTACATTATATGATCCAGAAGGACGTGCACTACTAACACTCCAACTATAGGAAGCAGAAGCTGAACTTACTTGAGGTGATGTCCAACCACTTGTAGCAAGCCCCCAGTGGTCTCCCTTGTAAATAGAAGGATAGGCCGCTACACTACCCTGATTATGTTGGGATACAGATACAGTGAATGCAGCTACATTTGTGTCAGGGACTGTTATGGTTTGTGCGGTAGTAGCACCCCAAACATTATTTTGTACTATGTATGCTCCTCCCGAGATTGAAATTGTGTCATATTGTCCTGAGATTGAAGCAGATGCAGCAGTAGCAGGTTTCACAGAAAGGAAAAGTCCAGCGAGTAGAATAACGCTTATAAGGCCTATATATTTTTTCTTTATGTATTTTGACATTAATTATTCAACTTTTTATTTTTTTTCTAAGGTTTAAGATTTTTTTTAAAATTTTTTTTGATACATTTGGGAATATACCAATTGCATCGTATGATAGTACTAGCTGTATAGTATTTAAAGGTTTCTTTTTTCATGTGAAAAAATTGAAAAAGTAATTATAAGCTTTTAAACTATACTAAATCCAATGAGGATTTATTTTATTAGGAAAAAAAAAAAGGATTTAGTATTTATCCTATATATGTTTTTTATTATTTACCTAATTTCAATGTGACTCCATCGATAATTACCTACATAATGAATATAATAATATCCATCTTGTTTTGCAGGTAAATTGCTAGCAGAAACATATGTATTAGTAAAGTCAACACCATTGATTGTTAGAGTGCCTAAGTTCCAACAATTCATATATCTAGGAATATTTGAAATCCTCCAATACATATCTCCTGAGCCATCATACGTGAAAGGAGCACTTATTGTTTGATAATCTCCTGGGGGTTCTGTTGGCGTTGGAGTAGGCGTTGGCGTTGGAGTAGGTGTTGGCGTTGGAGTAGGCGTTGGAGTTGGAGTAGGTGTTGGCGTTGGCGTTGGAGTTGGCGTTGGCGTTGGCGTTGAAGTAGGTGTTGAGGAAGTACCTACGGCCTCAAAATGACTCCATCGATAATTTCCTACATAATGAATATTATAATATCCATCTTGTTTTGCAGGTAAATTTGAAGCAGAAGTGAATTTATTAGTAAAATCAACACCATTTACAGTTAATGTTTGTAGATTCCATGAATTTATATATTGAGGAGTCGTTGTAGTTCTCCAATAGAGATCTCCTGCTCCATTATATGTGAAAGGAATAGAAATATCTTGATATTGCCCTGGTGGTGTCGTTGGAGTTGGTGTTGGTGTTGGCGTTGGAGTTGGAGTTGGAGTTGGAGTTGGCGTTGGTGTTCCTCCCCCTCCAGGTAGAGGCGCAGGATTTCCATTTGCATAATATTGAACAACATTCGTTCCACTTGAACCAAGCGTTATTACATGATCAAGTGATACATATCTTCCTGATCTATCTTCCCATAATACTTTTTCAATAGTATTATATTTTGTTTGTTCTACGGTCTGCCAATCACCTTGCACTATGCCTCCTGTATCACCAGAATTAGGATTAAAACACCAAAATGTTTGATGGAGATTTACATCATCCATAAAATCTGTAATATATTGCATCCAAGTTAAAGTATCTCCACTTGCGGGACCGCCCCATTCTCCTAACAGTAATGGAGCTATACCATTCTCAACAATATAATACCAATTTGGATACCAAACTTCGTCGTAAAGAGATTGTCTTGAGAATCCCCCCTCAAACCAAGGTTGTGCATATACACTGGGTCCATAATCATGAGGTGAATATAGAAGTTTATTTTGTCTTCCTATACTCATTGGATAATCTTCAACTCCTCTTAAATTTCCACCCCACCAATTATAGTAGAATGATTCTGGATCTGTAGAAGAATAATCATAACCTGGTTTTGGAAAACATTCTATCCCCTCAACCATGATTAAGACATTTGGATTTCGAGCATGAATCGTAGCTGATACATCCTCAACAGCCTTTTTCCAATTATTATTATCATTGGAATTATCCCATTTAGCTACATTTGCTACACCTTCTTGAGCTGGCTTTCCGTGTGGTTCATTAAATACATCCATAGCAACAACAGCATCATTACCCGCATATCTTGATGCAAGGAAACTCCAAGCATTTATCCAGTCTTGGTAACTATAGGATCCATAATACCAAAGATTTGTCATTTGAGTATTTACAACTCTATGCATATCAAGCATTACTTTCATGCCTATTGAATCACAATATTCAATAGCTCTATCTAAGAGATCAAGACTACCTATACCTACAAGGTCAGGATTAGCTTGTGAATTGATGCTTGATACTGTTGGATTATTTCCATTGCGCCATTCAGTTACTATCTGAACACATAAAGGAAGACGTAATAAATTAAATCCAAGATCTGCCATTAAATCTAAACTATCTTCAAGATTAACTTGCCATAATCCATCAAATCCTTGTGTACCGGTCTCAAATCCAAACCAATTAATTCCTGAAAGGAGTACTACATTTCCTTGAGCATCTACAATTCTATTTCCACTTACAAATAACCAATCATCATTTTCTGCAGCGACAGCAGGAGTATCTATTCCATCTCCAACATTAGATGATGGAATTGCTATCATAAAGATAGATGAAACACTGAAAAGAAGTATGCAAATAATTGAGAGTCCATTAATTATTTTATTTTTTTTGTATAACACATTTTACACCTTTATTTTTCTACTTGTAATGAAAATTCTCTTAAAAAAAGAGAATTTTAAAAAAAAATATATGATTTATACCAATCATATAGTATATTGTTACTAATGCCATAGTATTTAAAGGTTTCCTTTATTTAATTTGAAATATTTAGTAAATACAAATAAATCAAATTGCAAATCTAATATTAGTTAAATTATTAATTTAAACAAATAAGATAATAAAATGATTAATATAGGATTAATGACTTATTAAAATAGGATATACATTTTATATAAAACTATCTTGAATAGAAGGTGTAATCAGTGGAAAAAGAAGTTCAAATCAGAAATATAGCTAATATTATATCAGGATCAATTGATGAAGTATCTGATCTCTTAAGAACAGTCGGGAGTCCAAATCGACTTAGAATATTATCATTTCTAGTTCAAAAGTCTAGGACTTTTTCTTTCTTACTAAATCATTTACATATTAAAAGAACTACTCTAGTTCATCATATTGATGTATTAATAGATACAAATTTCATCGAAAGAGAAGAAAGAGGGAAGTATATGATCACAGATGATGGAAATAAATTCCTTAGAGTTGTAACGGATACATATCAGAATCTTCTTATGAAAAAAGAAAATAAATTTCAAGAATTGATACATAAACATAATCATTGGCCTCATTTTTATAGAGAACCTATGTTGACAAAGAAAAATCATGTGACGAATAAAGGTTTATACCAAGGAGGATGGAATTCTTTCATTTCGTCTATATCAGGGATTTTAATATCTCTAGGTGTACCACATGATCATGTCTATATCAGTGGAAGAATTGGATCTTGTTTTATTGTAAATACTATAAAAATTCTTAAATCATCAATGGCAAAAGAGATGGTTTCAAAAAATACATGGAGAGAGATATACAAAGGAATTGAAAGCTTTGGATGGAAATTAAAAAAAAAAGAGATTGAGAGAAAATATCCAGGGAATTGGAAACTAAATAATGAAGATGTTGATTTAGCTTTAGAAGTTTTCAATCAAATTGTAAAAATTATTGATGAATATAATACTCCTGTAGTCCTATTAGGTATCCATGGATGTTGTTTTGGTATTATTAATGGATATCAAAATGATAGCTACTTAGTAAGTACTTTTTATAGAATGGAAGATCGTGAAGAAATACCTATAAAATTTGATCAACTCAATTTACTTGATAAATTTATGTATTTTTATTTACCAAAAAAAATTGAGATGAAAGATCTTGAATTAGAAGAAAAAGAATCAATTTATCGTGCAACTGTATTTGCTAAAGGTGAAGATTACTCACAAAATGGATTTATAATGGGACCAAATGCATATGATGAATGGATTAATGTCTTAGAATCAGAAAAGAAAGAGAAAATTGATTTGTATAGTAATAGTATATTAGGTCAATATTATTTTGATTCGAAATATGTTGCTTCAGAGTATTTAGAAAGATTAACTCGAAAATATAACAATAAACCACAAGCAGAACCATTAAAAAAAGCAAGTGAGAATTATAGAAATGCCAAAATGCAATTAGAACAATTTACACTATTATTTCCTTATTTTGAATTGGAAAAGAATATTCTATCAAAAGAAAACAGAATAAAAGGAGCAAAAATTATTACGGAAGTTAAAAAATATGAACATTTAGCCATTGATAACCTTGAGAAAGCTTATGAAAAATGGGAGTAAATAGTTTTTAAGGACTTTTTTGTGTAAAATAAGAAATTTCTCTCTTTTTATATACTAAATATTGAAAGAAAAGACATATTTTTTGTGAAACTTCATAATTTACTTAATTATTATAGAGTTTAATTGTATTATAAATAATAAAAAATCTCTCTATATGACTCTGGAAAAAATTGAATTTAAAAACTTAGTAAGGATTTATTTATCAAAAAAAAAAAAGAAGGGATTTGATATTTACCCTATAAATTTAGTATTATTTATCTGATTTCAATATGACTCCATCGATAATTTCCTACATAGTGAATATAATAGTAGCCATCGATTTTCGCAGGTAAATTGCTAGCAGAAATGTATCCGTTAGTAAAGTTAACACCATTTATTGTTAATGTTTGTAAGTTCCAACAATTTATATATCTAGGAATATCTGATATCCTCCAATACATATCTCCTGAGCCATCATACGTGAAAGGAGCACTAATGGTTTGATAATCTCCTGGTGGTGTCGTTGGAGTTGGCGTTGGAGTTGGCGTTGGTGTTGGTGTTGGCGTTGGAGTTGGCGTTGGCGTTGGGGTAGGTGTTGGAGTTGGAGTCGGAGTTGGAGTTGGAGTTGGAGTTGGCGTTGGTGTTGGAGTTGGTGTTGGAGTCGGAGTTGGAGTTGGCGTTGGCGTTGGGGTAGGTGTTGGAGTTGGTGCTGTACCTACGGCCTCAAAATGACTCCATCGCCAATTTCCTACATAATGAATATTATAATATCCATTTTGTTTTGCTGGTAAATTTGAAGCAGAAATGAATTTATTAGTAAAATCAACACCATTTACAGTTAAAGTTTGTAGATTCCATGAATTTATATATTCAGGAGTCGTTATAGTTCTCCAATAGAGATCTCCTGCTCCATTATATGTGAAAGGAATAGAAATATCTTGATATTCACCTGGGGGTGGTGTTGGGGTAGGAGTTGGTGTTGGAGTTGGAGTTGGCGTTGGTGTTGGTGTTGGAGTTGGAGTTGGTGTTGGTGTTGGCGTTGGCGTTGGAGTCCCTCCAGGAACATTTCCATATACCAATACTCCATTGTCGTATACAGGAATATATTCAGATGATGCTCTTATATTTGATAATCCTTGATGAGACCAATCATTAGAAGTATCCCATGCTGATGAGGGTGCATCATAAAGTAGTCTAATTCTTACTTGAGTTTCTCTGGCACTTTCAGATTGTCCACCTGGAAATATATTAGACCCTGAATAATCAACAGTAATATAATATATATTTCCCGAGTGTTGATGTGGTCCTGAAACCGTTGTTGGAACCTCTGAATGACCTGCATCAATAATTAAATCATTAGCACTATATCCTGCAGAAATACTTTCTGTAATATCAAAGTAATAACGATATGACATTGCCTTACCATTTCTTGCTGGCCAAGCAGCATGATTCGTAAGGTCAACACTTATTTCTGTATATTGATCTCCTTCAGAATTGATTCTTGCATCAGCAAACATTTCTGGTAAACGTTCTGATTCTGGTTTAAACCAATTAGGCCCTGGAAAATCATTATGTGGACTTCCCCCGTGCATATCAGTCATTTTTGCTAAAGCTGCTACTAATCCAGCATTATAGTCACAGGCAACTTCATTCATAGTGTAATCAGATCGAACATCTTGATAATTATCACTCGCATCAGGACCCCCAACTAAAGCACCATATAGAATATGTCTGGTCTCTTCAGGAGTACCAATACTATTTGCCCAAGAGCCATGAACTGTTCTATGGTGTGGATTTACTGGAGGATTTGTCCCGAAACCACAAATATAACTTCTTGATCGTGGATTATTTCCCATAATGTAATTAATTTGGTTTTCAGCAAAATTTCTGTAAGTAGAAACTTTTGTTGAAGTACATAAAGGATTATCTGCCCACAGAAATGCCATAAATGCGGTATTTGCAGCATATCGTAGTGAACCCCATGAATCTAACCAAGCTAAACCTCCTGGAGAATAAGTAATTCCTCCACCGGGCATCCACCAATCTAAATTTCGTTCAACAGAGTCTATATATTCTTGTTTTCCTGTAATATCTGCTAATAACATCTGAGCAATATAATGCATATCATCCCAGGAATGACCCCATTGATATTCCCAATAAGGTTCCTGACCTTGTGTATTCCAATTTTGAGTAGCATCTTCTGCTTGAGTTAAATAACTACTATCACCGGTTTTCAAGTATAATATAGTTGCTGTAGCTGCTATTTCATCCCAAAAGCCACTCCATGAATTATAAAATGATCCTGCGATCGAATTATAATAACTATCTGATTGAGCAGCTCTCGCAAGAGAATACAATCTTGTAGCATAGGTCAAGCACTGTGAAGCATAAGAAGGATTAGAGGATTGAAATATTATTGATGATAATGCTAATGCTGCAGCAGTGGCTCCACAGACTGCAGATCCCCCTTGTGAGGCTGTTGCTGCATAAGAAGGACGATTCATTATATTATCAAGAACTTCAACGGGGCCCCACCATGTATGATCAGCATTTCCATCTCCAACTTGGAAATAAAATGTATTTGAACTAGGAGAACATTTCATAAAATAGTCTGTTCCCCATTTAATTGCATCCAATACTTCATCCAATTGACCTACACTTTGAAATCCAGATTGATATTCCATAACTCCTAATGCAAGAGTCGCTATGGTTGAAGCCATTGGTAAGCCAAATTTTACGTGATCACCCGCGTCTAAATACCCTCCAGTGAGATCTAATCCATGATCGCTTCCATCATTCATACAAGAATCATCTCTCCAAATGACTGGATTATCAGCTGGCAAATCACCAGTTCGTTGTTGCATATAAAAATAAATTGATTTTTGTAATGCAGCAGCATAATTGGTTCTAGATTCTGCTGGTGGTGACCATGGACTATTCTTTATTGAATTGTTAGGTGTAGGACCTAATGATAATAAAAATAATCCACTAAAAGCACCAAATACTAATATAGACATTACCAAAATGCTATTTGAGATTTTAGATTTTTTTTTTTTTTCTAACATATTACACACATTTTTTAGGTTTTTTATTTTCTTTACCCATAAATTTATTCCTAGAGAGGAAAAATTTATAGAGAATGAGAATTTATAAAATTTTATTAATATGATTAATGCTAATCATATAGTATAATACTACCATTTCATTAGTATATAAAACTTTCTTTTTTTTGAAATTGTGCAGAAATTATTGGGTGAAGATAATTCCTTAAGTATTGTAAAAATGAACTATAGCTGGAATTAAAAATTCCAGTATAGTTTTAGGGTAGAAAAATCCCCAAAAAATAGCATTTTTGATATGACAAATACTAGCCACATCGTATATAAATACAATCAATCTAGTATTTAAATATTTTGCTTTTTTAAAAATATTTAAAATGAAACATCAACGTGAATAAAAAAAAAAGGGATTTGAATATTATACACTATTTCTTGGGTTATTATTTTTACTTTAAAACAATTCTATGGAAGTTCGTTAATTAATCCCACATAATATTGAGCAACTAGCAACGCATCTATGATATTAATAGAACCATCATGATTCACATCTGCAACATCATTGTAAAATGGTTGAGGGGCGCTACCTACATAGTATTGGGCAATTAATAATGCATCTACAATATTAACTTCACTATTATGGTTTGCATCTCCATTCTGGAATTGTGTGCTTGGAGTCACGCTTATAATAACGGTGTCAGTTGTGGTTTGTCCTACTTGATCTGAAACAGAACAGGTATAGGTATAATTACCTTGACTCAATCCATCAACGTTAATATTAATAGGGTTACCTGAACTCCAAGAACCACTCTGAACTTGTGCACCATTTCGAGTAATTGTATATGTTGAGGGATCATTATCTGTTGGTATCCACGTTATTGAATTTCCCGAATTTCCTTCTGTATAAGATATGTCTGAAGGTTGATTGATTGTTGGAGGATCATTAGTATGACCTGTTGAAACTGAAGCTGAAAATGAATTAAGTGTAAGACCTTCTCCACCACTCATTATTTCAAAACCAGCTTCTATATCATGGTAATACCATGAACTTTGTAAATATCCACGAGATATAGCATCATTCATGAAATCTATGACATTGAATGTTCCAGAATTTTGACCTGTTTGAAAGTAAGTAATATAATTCCAGCTTGTTTGAGAATACCATACTTGAAAGTTTCCAAATGAACCTACTTGAGAACCTGCTGGTACCATACCTTGGCTATCAAGCCACATCATTAATTCACATCCACCATCATATCCATCAATTGTGTCCATATTAGGACCAAACCATGCTTCAGCAGCAACATTATATGATCCTGAAGGTCTGTAACTATCAACACTCCAACTATAAGAGGCGCTTGAAAGTTCACTTACTCGATATGAGGTCCAACCTGCAGTAATAGTTCCCCAATGAGCTCCCTTGAATATTGAAGGATAAGATGCTACACTCCCTTGGTTATGTTCAGAAATACTGACGATAAAGCTAGTTTGACTTGTATCTGGGACGGTTATCTCTTGTAGTGTATCTGCACCCCACACATTATTTTGTACTATATATTCTCCGCCCATTACTTCAATAGTACCCCATTTCTCAGTAGTTGAAGCACTAGTCTTTATTGTACTATGAGGTTTTGGATCAGCTAAAGAAAAAAGTACACTGTATGAAATTGTAAATATCAACAAAGAAACAATTAAGATTCTATACGAGTTAATACTTTTCTTTTCCATTTTATTTCACTTTTTTAATAAAAATCGAGAAATTATTTAATCTTATACCTCGATAAGCTAAAATCAAATAATTTTCAATATATCACTGTTTTTTTTTAAATTTTCTTGGAGTATTAAATATATTAATACTCTTGTATGATATTACTATTTTTTTAGTATTATAAATCTTTCCTATCCGTCATAGGAGAAACTGGAAAAATCAAATAATAAGTCTATAATTTTAACAAATACAGATTTTAAAATATATATAAGGAAAATTATAAAAATAAATATTTAAACTAGTTAAAAATTCATTAGAATAAAGATAAATAAAAATACCATAAATTTAATGATAAAAAATTAAAAAAAAATAAAAAAAAAGGAATTTGAATTTTCTATACTATTTCTTGGGTTTTTTATTTTGCTCTAAAACTTTCCTAAGGAAGTTCATCAATTAATCCAACATAATATTGAGCAACTAGCAACGCATCTATGATATTAATAGAACCATCATGATTTACATCTGCAACATCAGTGTAAAATGGTTGAGGATCACTTCCTACATAGTATTGGGCAATTAATAATGCATCTACAATATCAACTACGCCATTATGGTTTACATCCCCATTCTGAAATTGAGTACTTTCACTCACAGTTACAGTAACCGAATCAGAATCGGTTTGACCATCCCCATCTCTTACTGTACAAGTATAGGTATAGGTACCTACTGAGAGACCATCAACACTTACAGTTATTGGACTACCTGAACTCCATGAACCAGAAGCTACTTGAGTACTATCTCGAGTAACTGTATAGGTTGTTGGATTGTCATCAGTTGCAGTCCAAGTGATTGAATTTCCAGTAGCTCCTTCTTGATAATTAACATTAGAAGGAGAATTAATAATTGGTGCTTGGGTAGGTGATTCTGTAACAGAAACTGTAACTGAGTCAGAATCAGTTTGTCCATCCCCATCTCTTACTGTACAAGTATAGGTATAGGTACCTACTGAGAGACCATCAACACTTACAGTTATTGGACTACCTGAACTCCATGAACCAGAAGCTACTTGAGTACTATCTCGAGTAACTGTATAGGTTGTTGGATTGTCATCTGTTGCTGTCCATGTAATAGAATTTCCAGTTTTACCTATTTCATAATTGACATTTGAAGGTGAATTAATGGTTGGAGGCGTTATAATATCTCCAACGGGTTGTCCATATACTAGAACTCCATTATCGAATACAGGTATATATTCAGATGGTGCTCTTGTATTAGATAATC
>Ga0315549_1003246_pt1 | contig 14701 bp, 13 predicted proteins | sample SalMarSW160200MG_FD_203101 | JGI IMG/M metagenome (GOLD analysis project Ga0315549, IMG submission 203101) | Salt marsh sediment microbial communities from the Plum Island Ecosystem LTER, Massachusetts, United States - Salt Marsh Sediment SW1601-200 ... | reverse complement strand
CAATATCCTGTGCCTGGGGGGAGGCGAAAAACAGCTGCAGGACCCGGTAGCGGAGATAGTCGACGCTTTCCTTAATACCGAGTTCGAGGGGGGGAGACACCAGCGCCGCATTGACAAGATTAAGGCTATGGAGGACTAAAATAGACACCTCCAGGGAGAGGGAAGTTGACAATAAATAGGAACTATGCTATCTTATCTGGTAATGAATACGCAGAATGTCATACTGGTACTTATTGTTATGAAGCAAAGCCCGTGAGTGGGGTTTCGCCACAACATGCCGTCCCCACGGGACGGCTTTTTTTATATAAATATAATAGGAAGTAAAATATGAAAAGCGACGCTGTTAAACGAGGTATAGAGAGGGCTCCGCACCGGGCACTGATGCACGCCGTGGGCTGGAGCCGGGCTGACATTGATAAGCCGCTTATCGGGGTCATCAACAGCTTTACCGAGATTGTCCCCGGGCATATCCACCTGCCCCAGATCGCCCAGGCGGTCAAGGCCGGGGTGAGGAGCGGAGGCGGCGTGCCTTTTGAGGTCAATACTATAGCCGTCTGCGACGGCATTGCCATGAACCACCCGGGCATGAAGTACAGCCTGCCCAGCCGGGAACTAATCGCCGATTCGGTTGAGATAATGGCCGAGGCTCACGCCTTTGACGCCCTGGTCTTTATCCCCAACTGCGATAAGATAATCCCCGGGATGCTGATGGCGGCGGTGAGACTGAACCTGCCGGCTATCTTCGTCAGCGGCGGCCCCATGCTGGCCGGGCGCCGGGTGGTCAACGGTAAAGAGGAACGGGTGGATGTTAGCACCATCTTTGAGGCGGTGGGCCAGGTAGCCGCCGGCAAAATGAAGCCGGAGGAACTGGCAGAGCTGGAGGAGCTTGCCTGCCCCGGATGCGGTAGTTGTTCCGGGATGTTCACCGCCAATACCATGAACTGCCTGACCGAAGCCCTGGGCATGGGGCTGGCTGGCAACGGCACCATCCCGGCGGTAGACGCCCGGCGGCTGGAGCTAGCCAGAAGCGCCGGAGAGCAGGTGATGAGGCTGCTGGCTGAGAATATACGACCACGGGATATTATTACCAGTGAAGCAGTTGATAACGCCTTTGCCGTTGACATGGCGCTGGGGGGCAGCACCAATTCCGTCCTGCACCTCATGGCTATAGCCCACGAGGCCGGGGTTGACTTCCCGCTGGCTAAGATAAACGAGATAAGCCAGCGCACTCCTCACCTGGCCAAGATGAGGCCGGCCGGCGACTATCACCTCGAAGATTTAGACCGCGCCGGCGGCATACCGGCGGTGATGAATGAGCTAAAAACGCTGTTAAACCTGAAGGTAAAAACGGTTACCGGGAAAGCGATGGGTGAGGTCATTGCTAACGGTAAAAACAAAGATAAAGAGGTTATCCGCCCCTTTGGCCAGCCTCATTCCCCTACCGGCGGCTTAGCTATACTTTTTGGCAACCTGGCGCCGGAGGGAGGGGTAGTCAAAAGGGCAGCCGTCGCCCCGGAGATGATGTCGCACAGGGGGGCAGCCCGGGTCTTTGACTCCGAGGAAGAGGCTACCAAGGCTATTATGGGTAAGAAAATAAAGTCGGGAGATATAGTGGTCATCCGCTACGAGGGGCCCAAAGGCGGGCCGGGGATGAGGGAGATGCTCACCCCAACCTCCTTGCTCAGCGGAATGGGCATGGATAAAGAGGTTGCCCTTATCACCGACGGGCGTTTTTCGGGGGCAACGCGGGGGGCGGCTATTGGCCATGTTTCCCCCGAAGCCGCCAGCCGGGGGCCTATCGCCGCCTTAAGAGACGGGGATATAATCAAGATTGATATTGAAAACTATAAGCTCGATGTCGAGCTTTCTGATAAAGAGATATCCGAGCGCCTGGAAAAACTGGCTGAGTTTGAACCCAGGGTCAAGACAGGTTACCTGAAGCGCTATGCCGAGAAGGTAACCTCAGCCAGCACCGGCGCCGTGTTTACTAGATAGGGGGCTATTATGAAGTTGACCGGATCACAAATGATAGGCGAGAGTCTGGTGAAGGAAGGGGTGGAGGTTATCTTTGGTATTTTGGGCGGAGCTCTTCTGCCCCTGTATGATGTCCTCCCCCAATACCCCCAGCTGCGCCATATACTGGTACGCCACGAGCAGGGAGCGGCCCATGCCGCCGACGGCTACGCTAGAGCTACCGGCAAGGTCGGCGTGTGCTTTGCCACCTCCGGGCCGGGAGCGACCAATCTGGTAACCGGCATCGCCAACGCCTGCCTGGACTCGGTGCCCATGGTGGCTATAACCGGTCAGGTAGCCCGACCCTTTATCGGCAAGGACGCCTTCCAGGAGGTGGATATCACCGGCATCACCCTGCCCATCACCAAGCACAACTACCTGGTGATGGACGCCGCTTCAATACCGGAGATAGTTAAAGAGGCCTTTCACCTAGCCAGGACGGGGCGGCCGGGGCCGGTGCTTATCGACCTGCCCCGGGATGTCCAGATAGAGCAGGCGGAGTTTAACTACCCGGCCAAGATTAACCGGCCCAGCTATAAGCCGACCATGAAGGGGCACCCGGCCCAGATTAATAAGGCGGCCAAGCTAATAAACGAGGCTAAGAAACCGGTGATTATCGCCGGGAGGGGAGTTACCATCTCCAAAGCCTACGAAGAACTGAAAGAGCTGGTGGAGCAGGCCCAGATACCATTGATTACCACGCTTCTGGGCATCAGCTGCTTCCCTGAGTCTCACGTCTTAAGCTACGGGATGCTGGGCATGCACGGCATGGCTTACGCCAATATGGCGGTCGATGCCGCCGACCTGATTATCGCTATCGGGATGAGGTTTGACGACCGGGCTACCGCCAGGGTGAGCGCTTTTGCCCCTCACGCCAGTGTTATCCATATTGATATCGACCCGGCCGAAATCGGCAAAAACGTGCGCGTTGACGTGCCTATAGTCGGTGATGTGAAGACGGTCCTTAAAGAGTTGAATAAACAAATTGTTGCCACCAAACATATCGACTGGATCCGGCAGCTGGATGACTGGCGCCGGGAGCACCCGTCAACGACCATCCGGGACAGCCAGAGCATACTACCCCAGTACGTGGTGCGCCAGATTTACGAGGTGACCAACGGCGAATCGATTATCGTCACCGGGGTGGGGCAGCACCAGATGTGGGCGGCCCAGCACTACTGGTACGATAAACCCAATACTTTTATATCGTCGGGGGGGCTGGGGACGATGGGCTTTGGCCTGCCGGCGGCTATCGGGGCTAAAGTGGGCTGCCCCAACGACACCGTCTGGTGTATTGACGGAGACGGCAGCCTGCAGATGACGATACAGGAGCTTGCCACCGCCGTCCAGGACAAGGTAGCGGTCAAGATTGCCGTTTTGCATAACACCTACCTGGGAATGGTGAGGCAGTGGCAGGAGATGTTCTACGGCAAGCGCTATGTTGCCACGCCGCTGAGCAGCCCCAACTTCGTCAAGGTTGCCGAAGCCTACGGCCTGCCCGGGTTGAGAGTGGAACGCCGGGAAGAGGTAACGCCGGCTATCCAGCAGGCCATGGCCGAGCCGGGGCCGTTCCTGATAGATTTTGTCGTCGAACCGGAGGAGAATGTCTATCCGATGGTGCCGCCGGGGGCATCTTTAGCCGAAGTCCTTGAGGAACCGAAAAGGAAGACCAGGCCTAAAGCGGTCAAAGATTCGGCCAAGCTACCGGTGAGCAATATCTAAGCCTGGAAAAGAGGTGATATCATGCCCAAGCATACTATAGTCGCCCTGGTGGAGGATAAACCGGGGGTACTCAACCACATGGCCAGCCTCTTCCGCCGGCGAGGCTTCAATATTGAAAGCATCGCCGTGGGACATAGCGAAGTGCCCCACCTGTCGCGGATGACCCTGGTCGTCAACGGAGCCAACACCATGGTGGAACAGGTCAGGAAGCAGCTGGACAAGCTGGTGGACGTGGTCAAGGTCTCCGATATCACCGGCGATAAGACGATTACCCGGGAGCTGGCCTTAATTAAAGTTAAAGCAACCTCATCGAGCCGCAGCGAGATTATGCAGGTGGTCGATATCTTCCGGGCCAAGATAGTCGATGTCGCCGCCGATTCGGTGACCGTTGAGGTCACCGGCGACGAGGCTAAAATCGATTCCCTGCTCAACCTGCTACGCGGTTTCGGCATAAAAGAACTGGCGCTGACGGGGCGTATCGCCCTGACCCGGGGTGAAACCAGCCCGCTACCGGTGAAGAAGCCGCCCAAGGCCAAAGGGCGGAAACCGACTAAATAATAAGGAGTCTGACGATGGCTAAAATATACTATGACAAAGACTGTAATTTAAAACTGCTGGAGGGCAAGACAGTGGGTATTGTCGGCTACGGCAGCCAGGGACACGCCCATGCCCAGAATCTAAGGGACAGCGGCTGCCAGGTGGTAGTGGGCGAAGCCAAGGGAACGCCGGGCTGGAAGAGCGCCCAAAAGGCAGGCTTTAAGGTGGTGACCGCCGCCGAGATGGCTAAGGAAGCCGATATCATCATCATGCTGGCGCCGGATAACCTGCACCGCGCTATCTACTATGGGGCAATTGAGAAGGGGCTTGCCAAGGGCAAGACGCTGATGTTCGCCCACGGCTTTAATATCCACTACGGACAGGTGGTGCCCCCGGCAAATATAGACGTCACTATGATAGCCCCCAAGTGCCCTGGTCATATACTGAGGCAACTCTATACCGAGGGCGCTGGCCCGCCGGCGATTGTAGCCGTGCACCAGGACGCCTCGGGCAAAGCCATGGCTAACGCATTAGCCTACGCCAAGGGCATCGGCTGCGGGCGGGCGGGGGTCATTGAGACCACCTTTGCCGAGGAGACCGAGACCGACCTCTTCGGTGAACAGACGGTACTCTGCGGGGGCATTTCATCGCTGATAAAGGCCGGGTTCGAGACACTGGTGGAAGCAGGTTACCAACCGGAGATAGCCTATTTTGAGGTCTGCAACGAGCTTAAGCTCATCATCGACCTGATTTACCAGGGGGGCTTAAACTATATGCGCTATTCGGTGAGTGATACCGCCGAGTACGGCGACTATACCCGGGGACCGAGGGTTATCGACGAAACGGTCAAAGAGGAGATGATGGCTATCCTGGCCGAGATTCAGGACGGCACCTTCGCCAAGGAGTGGATACTGGAAAACCAGGCGGGGCGCCCGGTGTATAATGCCCTGAAGCGGATGGACGAAGAGCACCCGCTTGAGCTGGTGGGCAGAGAATTAAGGGAGATGATGCCCTGGCTCAAGAAGAAGTAGGGGGATGGGTTGGCAAGAAAAAGTAAAACTTTAGTTAAATATTCCGCTGAATTTACCCTTGCTGGGAGGGATAAACTCATCCTTATCAGCCCCTCTCCAATATAGGGGAGGGGTAAACACGACCAGCGGGGAAATTAAATACTCCTATTTCCCTGCCAGAGAAATCCACTTATCAAGTTTTTTCTCCCAGGAGGATACTATGAATAAAGTAATAATCTTCGATACCACCCTGAGGGACGGGGAGCAGGCGGCGGGGGGTACGTTAAATATCCAGGAAAAGCTGGAGATAGCCCGGCAGCTGGAGAGGCTGGGCGTTGACGTCATCGAGGCTGGCTTTCCCATCAGCTCACCGGGCGATTTTGAGGCGGTAAGCCTCATCGCCAAAGAGGTGCGCAAGCCGATAATCTGCGGGCTGGCCCGGGCTCACCCCGACGACATAGACCGTGCCTGGGAAGCCGTCAAAGGGGCGGCTCACCCCCGGATACACGTGTTCCTATCGTCATCGGATATACACCTGGGTCACCAGCTCAAAAAGAGCCGTGATGAGGTGCTGAACACCGCCCGGGAGATGGTGGCACGGGCTAAAAAGTACACCGACGACATCGAGTTTTCCCCGATGGACGCCAGCCGCACCGAGCCCCAATATATCTACCAGATACTGGAAGCGGTGATTGACGCCGGCGCCAACACAGTGAATATACCCGATACCGTGGGCTATGCTATCCCCGATGAGTTCGGCAATCTGATTGAGGGCATTATCAACAACGTGCCTAATATCAATAAGGCTGTTATAAGCGTTCACTGCCACGACGACCTGGGGCTGGCCGTAGCCAACAGCCTGGAGGCGGTGAGGCGTGGAGCCCGCCAGGTGGAGTGCACCGTGAACGGTATCGGGGAGCGGGCGGGCAACGCCTCCCTGGAGGAAATCGCCATGGCTATCAAGACCCGCCAGGACTTTTTCTCGCTGACCACCGGGGTCAATACCAAACAGATATATAAAGCCAGCCGACTGGTCAGCGACCTGACCGGCTTTGTCGTGCAGCCCAATAAAGCCATTATCGGAGCCAACGCCTTCCGGCACGAATCGGGAATCCACCAGGACGGCGTCATCAAGATGCCGATAACCTACGAGATAATGGACCCTAAAACGGTGGGCATACCCTCCTCAAGTCTGGTGATGGGCAAGCTCAGCGGACGGCACGCTTTCAAAGAGCACCTGGCCGAGCTGGGCTACAGCCTGAAAGAGGAGGACTTCAACCGCGCCTTTAGCGCCTTCAAAGAGCTGGCTGATAAAAAGAAGGGCGTCACCGACCGGGACATCGAGTCCCTGATTGCCGAGGAGCAGCGTACTATTTCGGAGGCTTATCACCTTGACCGGGTACAGGTCTCCTGCGGCGACCGGGGTATCCCTACCGCCGCCGTCAGGCTCATAGGACCCGGCGGCGAGACGCTGGAGGATGCCGCCCTGGGTACCGGACCGGTTGATGCCGTCTACAAAGCTATCAATAGAATAGTGGATGTACCCAACGAGCTCACCGAATTTACCGTTAAATCGGTAACTGAGGGCATTGACGCCATCGGGGAGGTGATGGTAAGGATAGAGAGCGAGGGCATAACCTACACCGGGCGGGGCGCCGATACCGATATAATCGTCGCCAGCGCCAAAGCCTACATGAATGCCCTTAACCGGCTGTTAGCCGTTAAGAAAGGAAGCTGATATTGACCCTAGTCGAGAAGATACTGGCTGAACACAGCGACAATAAAGAGGTAAGCCCTGGAGAGTTTATCAACGTCAGGGTAGACCTGGTATTGTCTAACGATATCACCGCCCCCATCGCCATAAGGGAGTTCAAGCGGCTTGGTGTGAAACATGTCTTTGACCCCAATAAGGTGGTAATGGTGCCTGACCACTTTGTCCCCAATAAGGACATCGCCTCCGCCGAGCAGGCCAAGCTGATGCGGGAATTCGCCCGCGAACAGGGGATAATCTACTTTGAACTGGGTGAGATGGGCATCGAGCACGTGCTCCTGCCCGAGCAGGGGCTGGTGCTGCCGGGGGAGGTGGTTATCGGGGCTGATTCCCACACCTGCACCTACGGAGCGCTGGGCGCCTTTGCCACCGGCATGGGCTCGACTGATATTGCCGCCGCCATGGCTACCGGCGATATCTGGATGAAAGTGCCCCCCACTATCAGGCTGGTCTACCACGGAGAGCCTGGGGAGTGGGTGGGCGGAAAAGACCTCATCCTGCATACCATCGGCGATATCGGCGTGGACGGTGCTCTCTATTCGGCAATGGAGTTTGCCGGTGAGGCGATAGAAGCCCTCTCCATGGACGGGCGGTTCACCATGGCTAACATGGCTATTGAAGCCGGGGCTAAAGCCGGTATCTTCGGCGTGGATAATAAGACACAACTTTATGTAAAATCGAGGGCCGAGCGCCCCTACCTGGTATACGAGCCAGACAACGGCGCCGGATACTCAAACATCATCGAGTATAATGTATCCGATATAGAGCCCCAGGTTGCCCTGCCCCACTCCCCGGCCAATGTTAAGCCGGTAAGCCAGGTGGAAAACATAGAAATAAACCAGGTGGTAATCGGCAGCTGCACCAACGGCCGCATCGAGGATATGAGAGTTGCCGCCCAGATTTTGAAAGGGCGGCAGATACACTCGGGAGTGCGTTGTATTATCATCCCCGGCTCACAGCAGGTGTACCTCGACGCCCTGGTTGAGGGGATGCTGGGGATATTTATCAGAGCCGGGGCGGTGGTCAGTACCCCCACCTGCGGTCCCTGCCTGGGCGGGCATATGGGCGTACTGGCTGATGGCGAAAAATGCGTCTCTACCACCAACCGCAACTTCGTCGGCAGGATGGGCAGCACCAAAGCAGAGGTCTACCTTGCCAACCCGGCGGTAGCCGCCGCCAGCGCTGTAGCCGGCAAAATCGCCAGCCCGGAAGAGGTTTTATAAGATATGGAATTTCTCTCCTAATCAGGGGATAAGGGGATTGAAAGGGGCGAAGCCCCTTACCATTAAGGGCGGCGGGCGGGAAAAGATATAAAACGGGGGGAGGGTTCTAAAAATATGCTAAAAGGTACAGTCCATAAATACGGGGCTAATGTAGACACCGATGCCATCATACCGGCGCGCTATCTGAACGTATCCGACCCGGCGGAGCTGGCCAAGCACTGCATGGAGGATATAGACGAGGACTTCGTTAAAAGGGTCAAGCGGGGAGACATAATAATGGCCACCACCAACTTCGGCTGCGGCTCGTCAAGGGAGCATGCCCCCATAGCTATCAAGGCGGCGGGGATTTCCTGTATAATAGCCAAAAGCTACGCCCGCATCTTCTTCCGTAACGCCATAAATATCGGCTTACCACTGCTGGAATGCGACCAGGCAGTAGATGAAACCGAAGCGGGCGACACCCTGGAAGTTGATTTAAGCAACGGCAGGATAAAGAACCTGACCAAAGGCACGGATTTTGAAGCCAAAGCCTACCCCGATTTTATGGGGGAGCTTATCGCTGCCGGCGGGCTGGTTGAGTACACCAAGAAAAGACTGAAAAGCAGGAGAGTTTAGATGCAATTTGAACTGGTAGTTTTACCCGGTGACGGCGTTGGTCCCGATGTTACCACCGAAGGAGTCAAGGTGCTGGAGGCGGTTGGCAAGAGGTTTGACCACCGCTTTAAACTGCACTACGGGCTGGTGGGCGGGGTTGCCATAGATAAAGAGGGTACCGCCCTGTCCGATGATACCGTAAAGATGTGCCAGGACGCGGATGCGGTGCTGCTGGGGGCGGTGGGCGGCCCCAAGTGGGACGACCCACTGGCTAAAGTCCACCCCGAAGACGGGCTGCTGGCACTGCGCAAGGAGCTTGGGCTTTTTGCCAACCTGCGCCCGGTCAAGGTCTCCCCGCTCCTGACCGACTCCACCAACCTGAAACCGGAGGTCATCCGGGGGGTGGACTTTATCTTTGTCCGGGAGCTCACCGGAGGTCTCTACTTCGCCCACCCCAAAAGGCGGTGGCAGACATCCCGGGGGAGGCGGGCTACCGACTCCATGACCTACTCCGAGCACGAGATTGAGCGCATCGTCCGGGTAGGCTTTGAGCTGGCCAGGGGCCGGCGCCAGAAGCTGACCTCGGTGGATAAAGCCAATGTGCTTGAGTCCTCCCGCCTGTGGCGGCAGGTGACCATGGAGGTCGCTCCCCAATACCCCGATGTAGAGCTGGACCACATGCTGGTTGATGCCTGCTCCATGCGGCTGATTCAGAACCCGACCTATTTCGATGTGCTGGTTACCGAAAACATGTTCGGCGATATCCTCACCGACGAAGCCTCGATGCTGGCCGGCTCTATGGGCATGCTGCCTTCGGCCAGTCTGGCCGGGGTGCCGCGGGAGGGGGTCAATATATTTGGTATGTACGAGCCGATTCACGGCAGCGCCCCCCGCCGCGCCGGACTGGATATGGCTAACCCCATCGCCATTATCTTAAGCGTTGCCATGATGCTCCGCTACTCCTTCGGGCTGGCTGAAGAGGCGCAAACCGTTGAGGCGGCGGTTGACCGGGTGTTAAACGAAAACTACCGTACCTATGATATAATGGACGAAGGTAAAACCAAGGTAGGGACCAGGCAGATGGGAGACCTAATTACTGAGAAGGTGGAAGGCTAGAGAAATTGGCTGAAGTGCAACTTTACGATACTACGCTGCGGGACGGCACGCAGAAAGAGGGTGTTTCTTTCTCCGTGGTCGATAAGCTGAATATTGCCCAGAAACTGGATGAGCTGGGTATCCACTTCATCGAAGGAGGCTACCCCGGCTCCAACCCCAAGGATGACGAGTTTTTCCAGAAGGCGAAGAAGTTAAAACTAGCCAACTCGGCGCTGGTTGCCTTTGGCAACACCCGGCGGGCTAAAGTCAAGGCGGAAGCAGACACCAACCTCCAGGCTCTGGTCAACTCCGGGGTAAAAGTGGTTACCATCGTCGGCAAGAGCTCCGACCTGCAGGTTACCAGGGTGCTCAAGACCACCCTGGAGGAAAACCTGAGCATGATTACCGACTCGGTAGCCTATCTCAGGTCAAAAGGGCTTTCCGTTATCTTTGACGCCGAGCACTTCTTTGACGGCTTTAAAACTAACCCCGATTATAGCCTGCGCTCTTTGACCGCGGCTGCCGAAGCCGGAGCTATTTGTCTGGCGCTCTGCGATACCAACGGAGGCACGCTGCCCGACGAAATAACCAACGCCATCAAGGCGGTCAAGAAAGCGACCTCGGTACCGCTGGGCATCCACGCCCACAACGACGGCGAGTTGGCAGTAGCCAACAGCCTGGCGGCGGTAAACGCCGGGGTAACTCGGGTGCAGGGCACCATCAACGGCTACGGCGAGCGCTGCGGCAACGCCAACCTGTGCTCCATTATACCCAATTTAAAGCTCAAAATGGGCATCGACTGCATTACCGATAAGCAACTGGCAAGGCTTGCCGAGGTATCTCACTTTGTCAATGAGACGGCTAATCTCGCCCCGGACACCTCTCTGCCCTACGTCGGTGCCAGTGCCTTCAGCCACAAGGGCGGGCTGCATGTTGCCGCCACCATGAGGTGGAATGAAAGCTACCAGCATATAGACCCGTCAAGAGTGGGCAACCGGCAAAAAGTGGTGGTTTCCGAGCTTTCCGGCAAGGGAAACATCCTATACAAGGCCAAGGAACTGGGACTGGATTTGCCCCCGGAAGGCAAGGAGGCCAAGAAGCTGGTGGAACGGGTCAAGCTGATGGAGAGCCGCGGCTTCCAGTATGAGAATGCCGAAGCCTCCTTTGAGCTGCTCGTACAGCGGGTCAAGCCGGACTATAAATCCCCCTTTGAACTGGTTGACTTTATGGTGGTGGTGGAGAAGAGGCGGCGCGCCCCCGTACAGGGAGGCCCGGAGGAGCTACTATCCGAGGCGATGGTCAAGGTAAGGGTGGGCAAAGAGGTAATGCACACCGTGGCCGAGGGTAACGGCCCGGTTAACGCCCTGGACCAGGCGCTGCGCAAATCGCTGCTCAAGTTTTACCCCAGTGTAGCTGAAGTGAGACTGGTCGACTATAAGGTACGCATACTTGAGGAAACGGTGGGTACCGGCGCCCAGGTGCGGGTACTAATCGAATCCACCGACGGCGTTGACGAGTGGCATACTGTCGGCGGCTCAACCAACATAATCGAAGCCAGCTGGCTGGCTCTAGCCGATAGCCTGGAATACTGGCTGCTCAAAACAGCCAAGAGATAATCCCTAAAGCCTCAAAAACGGGCTTAAAATATCGCCGCCAGTAAAATATAAGGAGGTGGTAGAAGATGGATGAGCTCGAGGTTAAGGCAACCTGGCGCTTCGCCTGGGCTTTATACTGGAGAATGCTGCTCATGGGCATGGGGATAGCCTTTGTAGTATGGGTAATTACGCTGATAGTAGTTTCGGTAATAGACGGGGGATTTCGCGGGGCATTCTGCCCTTTCCTCTAAATTGCTTTCAGGATGGCTTTTACTATTCACTTAGCTTTTGACCAGGGCTCCACGCTGAGGTATTTCCAGCCGGCGTCGGCTAAAACAGCCACAATATTGCCCTCGCCCATCTCAGCGGCAACCTTGACCGCTTGATGTATTACAGACCCCGAAGACAAACCGGCAAAGATACCCTCCTTTTCCAGAAGCTGCCTGGTCGTAGCCGCCGCCTGCTGGCTGGTAACAGTGGTCTTCTCGGTAAGCAGGGAGGAATCCCAGAAAGGCGGTAGTTCCTCATCCAGGCATTTCAAGCCCTGGATACTGTCACCAGTGGGCGGCTCGACCCCGATTACCCGCACATCGGGGTACTTCTCCCTGAAGCGGCGGGCAACACCCATCAACGTGCCTCCGGTGCCGATGCCAGCCACCAGAACGTCAATCTTATCATAGGGGAAATCGTTTAGTATCTCGACGGCAGTAGTCTCGTAGTGAGCCAGAGGGTTAGCCGGATTGGAGAACTGGTCGGGCATAAAGTATTTCTTGTCTTGAGCTACCATTTCCCTGGCGGTGGCAATAGCCTTGGCCATGCCGAAAGCCCCGTTGGTCAGGATAAGCTCGGCGCCAAAGATTTTGAGCAGTTGCCGTCTCTCCAGACTCATGCTATCGGGCATAACGATGGTGACCTTATAACCCTTTTTACGCCCCAGCCAGGCCAGAGCTATGCCGGTATTGCCGCTGGTGGCTTCCAGGATAATCTTGTCCCTGGTTAGCTCTCCGCTGCGCTCCGCCTCCTCTATCATGTACTTGGCCACACGATCCTTCATGCTGGCACTCCCCCCCAGGTTCTGCCCCTCCAGCTTGGCCAGGATTTTCACCTTTTTATTAGGGGTCATTTGACCCAGTTCAACCAGCGGGGTATGTCCCAGAGCCTCGATAACATTTTTAAAATACATCTTTTTATCCTTTAACTTTTCTATCCTTTAACTACTCCTATAGGTTTCGTCCTTGCCACCTTAAGTGATATACCAGCCTTATGGGTTATGTCAACCACTTCAGTCACGTCCTTGTAGGCTTCAGATGCCTCCTCAGCCAGTGAAGCCATGCTGCCGGCTTTAACCGTAATCCCCTTCTCCGCCAGCGCCCGGGCAACATCGGCGCCCCGAAGGCTGCGCTTGGCCGCCCCCCTGCTCTGCACCCTGCCGGCGCCGTGGCAGGTGGAGCCGAAGGTCTCTTTCATGGCCGCCTCGGTACCCAGGGCTACATAGGAGTAGCGGCCCATGTCCCCGGGGATGAGAACCGGCTGGCCGATACTCCGGTAGATATCGGGAACATCGGGGTGTCCCGCGGGGAAAGCCCGGGTCGCCCCCTTGCGGTGAACGCAAAGCTTCTCTTTTTTACCGTTGATAGTATAGTCCTCCAGCTTGGCAATGTTATGGCAGACATCGTAAATCTGCCTCATGCCCAGTTCTTCCTGGCTCTTGCCAAAGACTTTGCTGAAAGATTCCCTGGCCCAGTGCAGGATGAACTGGCGGTTGGCCCAGGCGTAGTTAGCGGCGCATGACATTGCCGCCAGGTAGTCCTGTCCCTCCGACGAACTAATCGGGGCACAGGCAAGCTGGCGGTCGGGCAGGCTGATGCCGTACCTCTTCACCGCTTCCCCCAATAATGCCACATAGTCGGTACAAATCTGGTGACCAAAGCCCCGGGAGCCGGTATGTATCAGCAACAGCACCTGCCCCAGAGCCTCAATGCCCATCGCCCTGGCCGCTTCAGTATTATAGAGTTCATCCACCACCCCTACCTCCAGAAAGTGGTTGCCCGAACCCAGAGTCCCCAGCTGGGGGATACCCCGCTTTCTGGCCTTGCCGCCGACCTTATCCGGGTTAGCCCCCTTCATACTGCCGGACTCTTCGGTAACAATAATATCCTCGAGGAAACCATAGCCCTTCTCCACTGCCCAGCGGCTGCCCCTGACCATGACCTCCTCCAGCTCTTTTTCCTTGACCCTTATCTTGCCCTCCGAACCCAGCCCCGAAGGAATATTAACGTAAAGCTGATTGACCAGTTGCTCGATTTTGGGTCTCACCTCATCCTCGGTAAGGTTGGTCCGCACCAGCCTGACACCACAGTTAATATCAAAGCCGACGCCGCCGGGCGATACCACCCCGTCCTTCACCCTGGTGGCCGCCACCCCGCCTATAGGAAAACCGTAGCCCCAGTGAATATCGGGCATGGCCAGCGAGTTGCGGACGATGCCGGGGAGAAAAGCTACATTGGCTACCTGCTCAAAAGCCTGCTCCTGCCAGCTATGACCGAGCATGGCTTCGCTGGCAAAGATTAGACCGGGTACCAACATGCCAGCCTTGTAGCTGGTCGGTATCTCCCAGCGGTAGTCGTCTATCTTCCTCACTATTTCTTTCCAGGGTGCCGACATTCTAACCCCACCTAGATATCAAATAACACCTGAACCCTAAAGCCGTCAGTTTTGTCTACTTTAAGCATATGGTAAGTGGCCCCCTTGACCCCCGTTTTCAACTTGTGCTTTGAGCTATCTACCTTCTCTCCATAGCTTCTAGCCTTAAGGTGGGTATCGTCAAGCTGGCTAATATCGAACCGCTTGAAGAGAATGGCCTCGGTGTCAAAGCGGTAAACCAGCTCGTTCAACCAAGCCACCAGCAGGCTTTCTACATCACTGGCATTTACCACTATATCCTGATGCAGGACCTCCTCCACATCATCAAGCTCGGTTATCAGGCTGAACAAAGCCCTGGCCGCATTGGCAAACGCCTGCTTAAGGTCAGCCCCATAGGCAATAATGCCAACATCGGCGGTATGGTCTAAGATTTCAAAGTCCTTATTTATAGGCATCAGCTCTTAAAGAGGTAAAGTAAATTATATCATAATCGTTTAC
>Ga0315549_1003242_pt1 | contig 14710 bp, 19 predicted proteins | sample SalMarSW160200MG_FD_203101 | JGI IMG/M metagenome (GOLD analysis project Ga0315549, IMG submission 203101) | Salt marsh sediment microbial communities from the Plum Island Ecosystem LTER, Massachusetts, United States - Salt Marsh Sediment SW1601-200 ... | reverse complement strand
TGAGAGCCCCATTTCCGTTTTTATTTTTTAAATATTTATCAATTATATTTTTTAACATGATAAATTAACCTGCCAATAATATCGACATCTATTGGCTTATACATTTTTTTGAACTTCTTTGAGTCTGGTCGAAATTCTATTCGTTCTCTGCGTTTTTGATAATATCTAACTGAGACGCCTTCCGGGGCCTCAAACAAAACAATATCGCCATTATGAATTTTTGCATCCCTGTCGATTATAAGAATATCCCCAGAAACTATCCCCATCTCTTCTATTACATCATTAAGTATTCTAATAGCACACATTCTGTGGCTGTCATTGATAAACATACGAGGTAATGCTACAGACTCTTGAGACAAACTACATTTTTTGTCGATATCTTTGGCGGGTAATCCATTTAGAACAGGAACCTCTAAAAATTCTTCTTCCATTTTGGTTTGTTTTTTTGAATTGATTTTTTTAAATTCGTCCAAACTTTGCTCAAGTTTTTGAGCAACCTTAACAGCATCATTATTGCCCATGCCTTTGATATCGAATTTATAATCAGTGTCAATGCCAACCTTATTTATTTTGGCCTCAGCCCATCTTTTAATTAATTCGTCCTCTTTAACGTCATAGGCTTTAGCTAAAGAAACCAACTGTTTCTTAGAAGGGAAACACGCCCCTCTTTCCAGCTGGCTTATATAACTCGAAGAGACCTTAAGGCGATCTGCGATATCTTTAACCTTAAGCTCTTTAAGTTCACGTTGATTTTTGAGATATGCACTTAATGTCATATTTGGATTATCCACTTATATATCCATTGTAATATATTAAGGAAAAAATGTAAAGATTAAGGAAAATTACTTTATCCACAATACCGTATTTGACTTATTAAGTAAAATTACTTAATATGACTATAGAGGTCTAATTAATGACAACTCTATGCGTAAAACTCCAAACAACATCAAACTAAGAGAAATAAGAATCAAACAAGGACTCACTCAATATCAGTTGGCCAGGATATTGGGTTTTAAGCATAACACGGTTATCAGTCGCTATGAGACAGGAAAAAAGAAACCGAGTCTTGAAACTGCTCAAAGAATTGCTCTTGCTCTTGGATGCAGGGTAGAGCATATTTTTTTACCTTGATAGTTAAGTAAAAATACTTAAATTATTTATAAAGAAATTATAAAGAAAAAATAAAGTGTGAGGTCATCATGTGTGAGGTCAAATCTTATTTCAAGATTAACACATGTCTAAAGTCAGTCGTGATGAGCAAAAGCTCATGGATTTGGCCAGAGATTCTCTGGTTGAAGTTCTGGGGCGTGAACCGACCCGCCAAGAATTATGGCGTGTCCATCTTAGCTTTAAAAGGATGGCTTTTACTCTTATCGACCATATAGACCACCTTAATTATGAGGAACGAACCAAACAACAAGAACAATGCTTAGAAGCTAACTAAAGACGTTCAAAAGTTAACCCGGGAGGATCTAATCGAAAGGCGGTTAAAGATAGTCGAGAGCTTCAGTGCCAATGATCTTAAAAATCCAATAACCAGAGATAGTGTCAAAATAGCATTTGAGAACATTGATAAAGAGTTGGCCAGGAAAAAATAAACATGATGGCATCCCATCCTTTTCTTGACCATTTAAGTCTCTGTGTCGAGAAAAGGGATGAGGTGCGATCACATTTTTGATCAATTTTTTTGCTATGGAGGATTTAAAAATACAAGTTCGTGATTTAAGGAATGGTGACTGGTATTGGATCAGTAAGGTAGTAATTGACGAATACGGTCCAAAAATTAAACCAATTGGTATTGCGATATATAACTGTCTAGCCAAGCACGCCAATCAACAGGGCGTCTGTTTTCCTTCTCATGGACATATTGCCAAGCAAATAGGCTCAAGTGTTTCCAGCGTTCAAAGAGGTATCCAACGGCTCATTAAATATAAGCTCATTAAAAAAGGACGCAGGCGTTATTACAATATTTATTATCTCTTAAAGTTAGAACGGTCAAATAGACCGAACTCAAATAAGGTCGGTCAGCGTGAACGTCAGATCGGTCAGAGGGATATCCCAGATCAATCACACAGACCAACTAACAATAATAAAGAACAAGAATTAATTAAAAAGAAACGTAAGCCTGTGGAAAACTTTGTGGATATGAAGTCAATCTTAGCTGAAAGCATGTCAATTGACGGAGTCAAGATCAAAGATGTAGGAGGCAGGAAACACATGTGGACTGGTCAAAAATGGATTCCGATAGAAAGGAAACAATTTTGAATCAAGAAGTTTGGGATGTGGTCGAACCCGAGCTATTGAGATTATTAATTAATGCCTTTTATGTGATAGATAAATAAATCAAATTCTCGTAGAGGGCGGGTAATAAAATTATGAGTGAGGAACTCCGTAATCAAGACCCAATTCCTAAGGAGGAAGGAGAAAAAAGTGAGGAAAAGGATTCGTCAGAAACACCAATTGACGTTCAGGAAAATGATCAGAGCGATACTGATAAAGAATAAGGGTCTTCTCTACCAGCCTAATCGGAGTATTGGGCTGGTTATAGAGGACCTTTCTTGAAAGTCATGGCATATGAAAAAAGAAAAACTACTTGAGTGTAATTGTCCTTATTGCACTAATATTCTTTTTAAAAATGCCGTATTCAAAGATGAAGCCTCGTTCACCATGCGTTGTCCTCATTGTGGAAAAATGATCAAGTTAGAAATAAAAAAGAAAACAGAAGTTGAAGTAAAAAAACTTGATTAAGTCTGATAAAATGATAAGATGTTAGTGAAAGTAGGCTACTGTATTTTGAATTACGGTTCAAAATCGCTGAAATCCTAAGTCTCTATAATTGCCTGAATTGTAGTAATTACGGTTACTGCGAGCGTGCAAGAGAGATTTTAGATGCTACTTACTGGTTTTTGGAGTGGGTGTTTTTTTGACTACCACCAGATTAAATACAGGGAGTTTGAGTATATAAGACTTTAAGTCAGTAAACCTCTGCTTCCAGTGTCAACGGATGAAAATCAGTAAAATTACGGTTCCCGCTACAAGCACGTCGACAATGTGCCGAATGTCTACCTCAACGACGACAAGCCGAAGCTCAACTGGAACAACTTCGACAACTCGAATGACAAGTGGGGTTCCGCTTCCTGCCGTAGCCTCTAAAATTCAAACAAAAAACGTCCTTCCGGGCGTTTTTGCTTTTAAGCCAAAGAGCGAATCCAACCACCAAGCATTCGCCCAATTTCTTGTATTTGACCTTCCAGTTTTAAGTATTTTTTATTATCAATCATCTTCAGCTCTCTGGCCATTCTAATCATAACTTTTAGAACGTCAAATTTATTGTTTGCTTCTAAAAGTTTATTTTTCTTCTCTTGCTTATAAGAGCTGACTGCTGATAAAATTAATTCCATAAAAGACACAATATATTCTTCGCATTTTTTGCCTAGCATGTATTGATCTTTTTTAGGAAACGTTTTGAGACACAGATAATACTCTTTATAAAGATCAACAGTCTTTTTTAGAATCGGCGCCTCATTTTGAATTTGATCTAAATTTTGCATATGAAGATTTATAAAAAAGTATTTAATGATATTATTTCAATGGAAAATCTGCTTTTAGCTTGGGATGAATTTAAAAATGGTAAACGGTGTAAAAACGATGTTCAGAAATTTGAGATTAATCTTGAGGACAATCTATTTGCATTGCACCAAGAACTAAAAAGCAAAAGATATAAACATGGTAAGTATATTGGTTTTTATATCAATGATCCAAAGAAAAGGCATATTCACAAAGCCGAGGTTCGAGATAGAATCATGCATCATGCTATTCATCGAATACTTTATCCAATTTTTAATCCGACCTTTATTTTTGCCTCTTATTCTTCTCGAAAAGATAAAGGCACCCACAAAGCGGTAATACAATTAAGTCAGATGTTGAGAAGCGTTTATCAAACCAATGGTAAGTGCTTTGTTTTGAAATGTGACATAAAGAAATTTTTTCCAACCATCGATCATAAAGTATTAATTAAAATTATCTCTAAACGGATTAAGGACAAAGACGCATTATGGTTGATTAAGCAAGTTATCAAAAGTTTTGAGTCTGAATTTACTACAAAAAGAGATAAGAAAGGCGTTCCAATTGGTAATTTAACTTCTCAAATTCTGGTTAACATTTATATGAATGAAATGGATCAGTTCATAAAACAGAAATTGAAAGCAACAAATTATATCCGTTATGCTGATGATTTTATTGTTGTTCATTATGATGCAAATTATTTGGCTGATATATTGCTTAAAATTGAGATTTTTCTCAAGAAAGAACTTAAAATTCGTTTACACCCAGGCAAAGTAACTATCCGTAAATATTGCCAGGGAGTTGACTATTTAGGATATGTTATTTTACCTAAAGTAATTATATTAAGAACTAAAACCAAGCAAAGGATTTTTAGGAAGCTAAAACAGAGAGTCAAAGAATACAAGAAAGGTAAAATCGATGAGCATGCCCTAATGCAAACTTTTAATTCATATCTCGGGGTGTTAAGCCACGCAAATAGCAATAAACTTGAACAAGAAATACGGCATAAGATGTGGGAGTGGCTTAAAGAAAATTGAAATAAAAAAAAGGGACAGCCGAGATCTGCTGCCCACATTGACTGAAACCCCAAAGGGCTCCAATTGTGGAGGACCGGCTGCCCCTTTCAGTCCACAATTGGACTAAAAAGACAGCGGCCCGTTGGGAGTATTCCCAGTCAATGTAGGCAGCACTTTTAGTATACTATAAAACCTTGTAAAAATAAAGAAATAAAGAAGGGTAGATCATTTCTGACCTACCCTTTGATCGCACGTTTAGTGCAAAAAATTGTAGCGACCGCCTTCGGCGGAAACAAGGAACAAAAAATCAAAAGGTCCAAAGTTCCAAATTCCTAGGACCGACTACGGCAGGAAGCGGAACCCCACCCGCCATGCGAGAGGCCGAAGTTGCTCCAGTCGAGCCTCGGCTCGCCGCCGGGGCTGAGGTAGACATCCGGCACAAGGCCGACGTGCCGGTAGCGGGAACCCGTGCAGTCCACATAGTGCTCTGAGAGCACGTTAGTGTGAATGCATACGGCGATACCCTCGTCAGCCGTCAGACAGGATCGTTTCTGCTCTGTGATGAGCTTCTCTGCCTTTTCGGGCGACTTACCGAGCATGTCTTTGCCGTTTTCCACGTCGTAGATGAAATACGGATTCTTCGGGGTTTCCACTTGGTCGGTGATCTCGTTCGGATCGAGGTAGGTGTAGCCTACCTTCTCACCGTTACGAACCATGGGCATGAGTCCGTAGACACCCATATAGATTCGCGGAATCACCGGCACGAATGGAATGTGCCCTTTGGGAATCTCCATCTCAGCTGCTTTTGACAGCACTGCATCACGCAGGTTCTGGAATGCTTCCAGAATGGCCTGTGGGCAACCCCGTGACTTTAGGGTTTCCATCTGGCTGTCAAACAACTTGGTCAGTCCATTCTTTCGTTCCTCAACCGTTTCGGCAGTAGCCTGTTTCTTGGCCTCTGCCACCACATCATCGATTACCTCAACTTCCAATCCTTTGAAAAAGGCTGTCAGCTTGGCAATCAGACCTTCACGCTGGTCTTTACACAACTCTTTCTTCGTCATGACGATACCTCCTTACTGGATTTGGGTTTGCGTTTACGTAAATTATCCGATTTTTTCAGTTTTTAAGCTTCAAGACATACTACCACAATTCTGTAGTATATCAAATAAGTATAGCATACTTTGCTATACTTGTCAATATTATTAAGTGTTTTTTGATATTTTTGAGCTAAAATTAGTTATTTAGCCCATTGTTTTTATTTATAGAGCTATTTATTTTTCTTAAATTTGCTATAATAAACCTGACCGAGACACCTCGTCCTGAGAATCGCTAAAATTCTTGAATTTGTTCCTGAATTCTTAGTTCTAGACCGAGGTAGCCCGCCAGATTAAAAAAGTCGAGGCCCGGCCTCGGCTTTTTTCTTGAATAAAACAGGGTTTTGGTTTAGAATAATAAATATGTTTAATTTATTTAAAAAAGATAAAGAACCAAAGGATTTGAAAAAGGTTTTGAAACAATTTGAGGAACTGAAAAAAGAAGTTGAAAAGATTTCTCAAACCAGTAAAACTTCTATTCAGAAAGTTGGAATAGTTAGATATAATCCTTTTTCTGCGGTTGGAGGCGACCAGAGTTTTTCAGTTGCCCTGCTTGATGGAAATAATAATGGAGTAGTGATTACCAGTTTGTATTCTAGAGAAGGAAATAGAGTATATGGAAAACCAATAGAGAATAGTGGTTCAAAATATTCTTTATCTAAAGAAGAGAAACAAGCTATTGAGAAAGCAAAAAATGACTAAAGAAAAAGATAAAAACTTAATATCTCGTCCGCCGGTGGTGGTTGTTTTGGGCCATGTTGACCATGGCAAAAGTTCTATTTTGGAAAAAATTAAGGATTTGAAGATTACAGAGAAAGAATCAGGAGGAATCACCCAGCATATTGGGGCTTATGAAGTTGAACATCAGGGAAAGAAAATTACTTTTATTGATACTCCTGGACATGAAGCGTTTTCAGCTATGCGTTCCAGAGGAGCAAGAGTAGCTGATATCGCAGTTTTGGTAATAGCTGCTGAGGAAGGAATAAAGCCCCAAACCAAAGAAGCAATTTCCCTTATTAAGAAAACTCAAATTCCTATGATTGCAGCTATTAATAAAATGGATAAGCCGGGAGCTGATCCGGAAAAGGTTAAAAGAGAATTATTAATCCAAGATATTTCGGTTGAATCAATGGGAGGGAAGATTCCTTCAGTAGAAACGTCAGCAGAAACAGGCAGGGGAATTCCCGAGCTTTTAGAATTAATTTTATTAGTGGCTGAAATGGAGGATTTTAAAGCAGACGTTTCTAAGCCAGCTGAAGGAGTGGTAGTTGAATCATATTTAGATTCTCAGCGAGGACCAACAGCTACTTTAATTTTGCAAAATGGAACTTTGGAAAAAGGTGATATATTAGGAACATCTTCTGTAGTTGGCAAGATTAGAATTATGGAGGATTTCCAAGGCAAAGCTATTAAAAAAGCTTTGCCGTCAATGCCAGTTGTTGTATTAGGGCTTGAAGGTGTGCCTGGGGTCGGAGAAATATTAAAAGCTTTTATTAATATTGAGGCAGCTAAAGAAGAAATGAAGAGCTCTTTTAAGCAAGCTCCGGAAGCGCCTGTTATTGAATCCGACCAGAAGATTTTAAATATAATCTTGAAAGTTGATGTTTTGGGTTCTTTAGAAGCAATTGAAGAAGTTTTAAAAGAACTTCCTCAAGAAAAAATTGTTTTGAAGATTTTGAAAGCAGAAGTTGGAGAAATAAATGAATCAGATGTAAAGCTGGCTATAGGAAGCAAGTCTAAAATTATTGGTTTTCGAGTAAAAACAGATCCAATTGCTCAAAGTTTTACTGAAAGAGAAAAAATAAAGATAATCTGTTTTGAGGTGATTTATGAACTGGCTCAGGGAGTTAGAGATCTTTTAGAAAAAAGGGTTTCGTCTGAAATAGTGAGAAATGATTTAGGGAAAGTTAAAGTTTTAGAGATTTTCTTAACAGAGAAAAACCGTCAGATTATTGGCGGAAAAGTGATTGACGGCGAGGCGAAGAAAGGAGCTTCAATAGAGGTTTATCGAAAGGAGGAAAAAGTAGGTCAAGGGAAAATTACAAAACTCCAGAAAGAAAAGAAAGAAATTGGAGAGGTTGGAAAAGGAGCAGAATGCGGAATACTTTATCAAGGAGACACGAAAATAGAAGAGGGAGACATTCTCCATGTTTATGTTAAAGAAAGCAAAAAAGGAGAATTGTGATATGTCTAATCGTATCCAGCGCGTTAATGCTTTAATTAAAAATGAGTTAGGAAAGATTCTTCTGCGGGATGTTGATTTCCCCCAGGGAGTTTTAGTGACTATTACTCGCGTAGAGAGTTCGCCGAATTTAAAAGAGGCAAAAACATATGTTTCAGTGATGCCAGATGAGCAGATTGATAAGGTTTTTAAGATTTTGAATAGAAGAATTTATAATATTCAGCAAGTTTTAAATAGGCGCTTAAGAATGAGGCCAATTCCCAGGATAGAGTTTAAAAAAGAAGAAAAAACTGAAGAAGCGGCAAAAATTGAGGAGCTTTTAGAAAAGTTGAAAAAAGAAAAATAATTGATTTTTACCAAGAAATTTGCTATTATAGATACAATGTGACACGGTAGCCAAATGGCAAGGCATTGGTTTGCAAAACCAATATACGTGGGTTCGATTCCCACCCGTGTCTAAGATTTGCCTAGGTGTTGTAATTGGTAACCAAGCTTGACTTAAAATCAAGTGGGAGAAATCCCGTGTGGGTTCGAGTCCCACCCTGGGCACAAGTTTGACTAAAGATTTTAATAAGATATAATAAAATATATGAGAAAATTAATTCAATTTCCATTTCCAGTTTTTATTACAAAAGAAGGTAAGTGGTTTGTTGCCGAATGCCCGATTTTGGATATTGCCACCCAAGGAAAAACAGAAGAAGAGGTTAAAGATAATATAAAAGATTTAATTAAAGAATATTTAAAAGATCCAGATACCCCCAAAGCTCAATTGAAGAAGATTCCTTCTTCGTCTTTAAATTATATTTCTGTATTAGTCTCAAGAGAACTTTTATATGGGAAAACTTAAGCCGTTACTTCAAAATAAAGTAATACGAATTCTTGAAAATAATGGCTTTAAGCGAGTTAGATCAGCTAAACATATTACTTTCAAGAAAACTATCGGAAATGGAAGAATTTTGACCACCTGGGTTCCTCATCATCGCGAAGTAACAATTTTTGTCATTCAATATATTATTAAACAGACCGAAAAACCAAGAGAGGAATTTGAATCTTAAAATCTTCAAAAATCGGCTGTCCAAGAAAAAACCCCCGCCAAGGCGGGGGTTTTTAATATTTTATTTAACTCTCTAAAATCTCAATATATGTTGTTGTTGCTCCAAAGTTTTTTGCTTGTTCATAATCAGCAAACCAAATATCAACATGATAATAGCCTTTTTTCTGGTTCATTCTGTCTTCAACCACAAAAATCTCATCGCCGTATAATTCTGGTATTCTAATTTCTGTTCCAAAGGGCAAGAGATTGTTTGCCACAATTCCTTGTTCAACTGTTTTTCCTGAAGCAGTTATAAATGGAGTATCGTCTGTTTGGCAAGTAGTGCTGGAATAAGCGGTAACTATTACTTTTACTTTCTTGGTTTTAATTGGAGATTCAGGATTAGATATTGGCAAGAAGCTGTTTTCTTGAATTGAAGCTAATTCTAAAACAGGAACTGGTTCAGATGAAACTTGAATACCGAAAAATAAGCCGCTGGTTATATATCCAGAAATTATTAAAATAACCGAGATTTTTTTGGCCCATAAGTAGGGGTCTTCTTTTTCTACAATAATATTCATTTTAAATCCCGCTAAGCGGGATTTTATCATATTAGCTTATCTACAGGGCTTGTCAAGGGTTTGTGGAGCGGGAGACGGGGATTGAACCCGCGATCTTCTCGTTGGCAACGAGACGCTCTACCACTAAGCTACTCCCGCAATTTTTTGTGCCGAAGGTGAGAATTGAACTCACGCCCCCTTCTTTTTCAGAGAAGTGCTCTACCACTGAGCTACTTCGGCATGGTGGGCGGTATAGGACTTGAACCTATAGCCTTTTGTATGTAAAACAAATGCTCTGCCAATTGAGCTAACCGCCCACATGGTGCCCAGGGCGGGATTCGCACCCGCACGCTCTTACGAGCCATGGCCCTCAACCATGTATGTATACTAATTCCATCACCTGGGCTTTAATTTTGCTTTTTTGCCCTTTGCTGTTCTTAAATAATAAAGTTTTGCCCTTCTAGCTCTTCCTTTTTTTAAAACCTCTATTTTTTCAATAGCAGGAGAATGAACAGGAAAAATCTTTTCTACCCCAACTCCGGAAACCACTTTTCTTATTGTTATAGTAGCGGAAATCCCTTTACCGTGTTTTCTAGCTAAAACTACGCCTTCAAATGTCTGGAGTCGTTCTTTATCTTTTTCTTTGATTTTTTGATACACCTGGATAGTATCACCAGGTTTTATATCTGGAAGTTCTTTTTTAAGTTGGCTAAACATATTTTTAAATCTTTGGCTAATTCGGAGCTTAACCCTTTATATTTGCCGTTAGGTAATTTTATTTTAATATAACTGGCGTGCAAAAATTGACGCTTTAATCCTTTTGGACAGGACTGATTCTTAAATCCATATTTTTTATCTCCAGCAATTGGATGACTAAGATAAGAGAAATGACATCTGATTTGATGCATTCTTCCTGTTTTTGGAAAAACTTTCAGCAAAGTATAATCTTTAAATCTCTCCAATACTTTATACTCAGTAATTGCCTCTCTTTTTCCTTTTGCGTCTGGTTCGGTTATTAAATAAACTTTCTGCTTTGCGCCCTGCTTTTTTGACCGGCCGATTAAAGTTTCAATTCTTCCTTGATTATTTTTAATATTTCCGACTACCAAAGCAATGTATTTCTTTTCTACACTCCTCTGTTTAAACTGTTTTTGCAAAAAAATCAAGGCCTTTTCATTTTTTGCGATTAGAAGAATTCCGGAAGTGTCTTTGTCTAATCTGTGAACTTTGCTCAAGTCAGGATATATGTCAGCAACTACAATCCCTGCTGGTTTATCAACTGCCAAAATATCATCATCTTCATAGATTATTTTTATCTCCATGTGGGCGGTACTGGACTCGAACCAGTAACCTTTTCGATGTCACCGAAACGCGCTAACCATTGCGCCAACCGCCCTTGGTGCGCGCGGATGGATTCGAACCATCAACCTCGGCCTTATAAGGACCTTGCTCCGCCATTGAGCTACGCGCGCATATTTGCTACTTTACCTCTTTCATTTTAATTTTCAAGGAAGGAAACTTGGTTTTTTTTGCTTTGCCACTTATAGATTTAGCAACGGCGGGTCCTCTCATCAATCTTTCAAACTCTTCTTTTTCAATGGTTTCTTTAGCAATTAGGGTTTGGGCGATTTTTTCAAGCAATGCTTTCTTTTTAAATAATATTTTTAATGCTTCTTTTTCAGCCGCTTTGATAAATTTCTCAACTTCTTTGTCAATCTTGGCAGCTACTTTTTCAGAATAATTCCTTTGCTCTGAAATCTCTTTTCCTAAGAAAACTAATTCTTCTTTTTCGCCAAAAGAAATTGGCCCTAAAGCGGACATTCCGTATTCTTTAACTAATTTACGAGCCAAGCCAGAAGCTCTTTTTAAATCATTTGATGCTCCAGTAGTAATTTCTTTGAATTTTAATCTTTCAGCGCAGTATCCTCCAAGCAAAGTTGCCATTTCAGCTAAGAATTCTCTTTTTGTCTTAATTCTTCTTTCTTCAGTCGGCATTTTTAAGGTATATCCAGCAGCCATGCCTCTGGCAATAATTGAAATTTTTCTAACTGGTTCGGTTTCAGGCAGAGAAGCAGAGATCAAAGCATGGCCTGCTTCGTGAAAAGCGGCAATCTTTTTTTCTTTGACAGATAAGATATGGCTTTTTCTTTCAGGGCCTAATAATACTTTTTCAATTGATTCTAAAAGTTCTTGCTGATAAACCTGTGTTTTATTCCTTTTAGCAGCTAAAATTGCCGCTTCATTAACAAGATTAGCTATATCTGCGCCAGAGAAACCAGGAGTTCTTTCAGCAATTTCTCTTAAGTTTACGTCTAAAGCCAATGGTTTTCCTTTGCAGTGAATTTTTAAGATGTTTTTTCTGCCGTTAATATCAGGCATATCTAACACCACTTTCCTATCAAATCTCCCAGGTCTTAAAAGAGCTGGGTCTAAAATATCCGGTCGATTCGTAGCTGAGATAACGATCGTGCTTGTATTTCTTTCAAATCCATCCATTTCTACTAAGATCTGGTTCAGGGTTTGTTCTCTTTCATCGTGTCCTCCTCCGATTCCAGCTCCTCTGTGTCTGCCAATAGCATCAAGTTCGTCAATAAAGATAATTGAAGTCCCGGCTTTCTTAGCAGAAGAAAAGAGATCCCGGACCCGCGAGCTCCCTACGCCTACGAACATTTCCACGAATTCTGAGCCAGAAACTGAAAAGAATGGAACATTGCTCTCGCCGGCCACAGCGCGCGCGAGCAATGTTTTTCCACAGCCAGCCGGACCCACCAATAGAACTCCTCGTGGAATTCTGGCCCCCATTTTTAAATACTTTTTGGGATTTTTTAAAAAGTCAACAATTTCTTTTAATTCTTCTTTTGCTTCTTTTAATCCAGCAACATCTTTAAAGCTGATTTTTTCTTTGGGATGGCCTTCAGCTCCAAATAAGCGGGCTCTGGTTTTAGTAAAGCTAAAAGCTTGACCGGCCCCAGCTTTGGCCTGACGGAAGATCATAAAAAAGAAGAATACAAAAATTAAAACAGGCAGTCCAAACATTAAAATAGGCGTGAGCCAAATCCAAACTCCTCCTTCTGGTTCTGCTTTAATTTCTATTGTTTTTAATTTTTTTGAATCTACGCCAAGGGTTATTAATGATTCTGTAAGAGAACTTTCCGATTCTTTTCTTGACTTTGCCTCTGTTCCATCTCTAAACAAGATTGAAATCTCTGAACCGGCAACCGTTATATTCTCAATCTTTTCCTGATTAATCTCTTCAACTAATTTACTTAAAGAAATCTCTGTTTTTTCTTCAAAAGGATTAAAGAATAAAGCAAAAACACCTGAAATTATCAGAAAGATAATTAGAACAAAAACAAAATTTTTAATCAGAAATTTCATATTATTTAATTTACCATAATTTTCAAAGAATTTCAATTTTATTATTCGCATACAATAAAAAAGGCCTCTTTTTCAAGAGACCAATTTGCGTTAACCAGTAAAGCTTGACTTAGTTAGTAACTTTTTCTGTTTCTGTTTTTCTCTTTTGGAGATATTCTGTACGTTTTATCCTGATTTCCCTCAGAAGGTCTTGACCCGCCTCAAAAGCCCTTTTATAGCCAAAAGCCTTTCGAGACATTTCTATGTAACCTTCGCTTTCTTTTTTCTTTTTCTCTAGCAGAGATTCTGCTGCCACGTCAATCACTTGCTGGCCGACATTCTTGTCTTTGACTTTTTGCATTATTTCGTTGCAGGCCTCTTCCCAGAGAATACCTTCTTCTAGATGTAAATCGTCCTCTGCTTCTTTGGCTCTTTTTTCCAAAAACCGTAGGGTGCCCATTTCTAGGCCGTTCGGATTGGGGATATTGCCTTCAGCAAGATCAATGACATACTGAAATTTGTCATGAACTGGGACAACTTCATCTATTCGATCATAAAGTAAGGCGTTAACACTTCTGCCAAGAACTAGATTAAACGCTTTGTCGCAATCAGGACAAAGAATACAGCTTTCTTTTCTGGACCGATTGCCACAACCAAGACAGGTCTTATAGTTATTCGCTTTAGTCGCCATAATGCGACCTCCTTTCTTCTATTTTTAAGTTCCTTTCTGGTTAACTCTTGATGTTTACATTATACACCCATATAAAGATTTTGTCAAGCCCTCACTACCAATTTCATTGGTGTCAGGGTAAAAGTTTTAAAGTCATTCGGTGTTCAGCCGGCTCAATTAGCAAGATTTTAAAATCATGCTTTTCCCCAATTTTCAGGATTTCTTCCATTTTTTTCTGAGAACCAAACTCAGAAACATGGCATAATCCCTGAATTTGAGGAGAAATTTTAATAAAAACACCGAAAGAATTGAATTTCGCTACCTCTCCTTTTACAATGTCGTTCTTTTTATATTTTTCTTCAATATCTTTCCAAGGATCTTTTTTCAAAGCTTTTAAAGATAGAGAAACTTTTCCTTTTGAAATGTCAATAATTTCTGCTTTAACTTTTTGGCCCAGTTTTACTATTTCTGAAGGGTTTTCAATTAATTGCCAATCTAATTCAGAAATATGAATGAGACCCTCTAAAATTTCATCGGCTTTATTTGCGTTAAATTTTACAAAAACCCCAAAATCTACAATACCGGTAACTTCTGTTTCAACCACGTCTCCTATTTTATAATTTTTCAAAAGCTCTTTTATTTTTTTGGTTTCTTTTGCTTTTTCAGATAAAATAAGTTTTTCTTCTTTTTGATCAAAGTCAAATATCTTTACTTCTATTTCCTTGCCAATAAATTTCTGCAAAGATGTTAAGATTTTCTGGCTGTCTCCTCCTTCTACTTTTGGATAGTTTGCTTGAGATAGTTGAGAAACAGGCAGGAATGCTGGAATTCCCGATACTTCTGACAAAAGCCCTCCTTTATTTGCTCCTGAAATCTTTACTTTAATAGTTTCATCGTTTTCTTTTTTTTGGGAAAGTTCTTCCCAGGCAAGCTCTTTACCTGCTTTAGTTAAAGAAAGTTCAATAAAGCCTTCTTCATTCTCAAGGTCAGTTATTTTGGTAAAAACATTATCTCCGATTTTTAAGTTTTTTAGTTTGTTTTTTGCTTCGTAAAACTCTCTACCATAAATTATGCCTGTTCCCCAAACCCCCAAATCTAAAAAAATAGAGGCCTTACCTTTATTAACAATCTTTCCCTGGACAATCTCGCCAATTTTCGGCGGTTTTAATAAATCATTTTTTTCAGTCATTTTTTCCATATATCAATATGTATAACATAAATTTTCGATAAA
>Ga0315549_1003239_pt1 | contig 14721 bp, 12 predicted proteins | sample SalMarSW160200MG_FD_203101 | JGI IMG/M metagenome (GOLD analysis project Ga0315549, IMG submission 203101) | Salt marsh sediment microbial communities from the Plum Island Ecosystem LTER, Massachusetts, United States - Salt Marsh Sediment SW1601-200 ... | reverse complement strand
AATAAATGGTACGGGGGTAAAGGCCAAAGCGTTCTATGTTCAATTGTCCTTACCGATGAAAGCTCCAACGCTGAATTACTGTCACTGACGGCGGCAGTGGCGGTGGCTGAGGCGATAGGTGAAACGGCGAGAATTAAATGGCCGAATGATATAATCCTAAACGGTAGAAAAGTGGCGGGGATTCTTCTTGAATCAAAACAGACCGAATACGGCAGAGCCTATATTCTCGGCATTGGAATCAATTGTCATCAAAAAGATTTCCCAGATGAGCTAAACTCCGCAGCAACAAGTATTGACCGTGAAACCGGAAAAACCTATGACCGTATATTGCTTACCAAGAGATTGTTGAGTTCGATTGAATACTGGATACATTCATCGCACACAAAACCTGAAAAGGTCGTAAATGAATGGAAACGGCTAAGCCTTCTGCTGGGCCAGAGAATAACAGTAACTCACGACGGCCGAGAGTTTTCTGGCAATTGCGTCGGCATCGACCCAAATGCAGGTTTGATTTTACAGCTCGATTCAGGAACGCTCGGTTTTTTCCCCGCAAATCAAACTACAATTGGAAAACAGGCTTTTTAGTGTCTGCCTTGCAGCACGAAATCACTTGATTCTGCAAAGCCGGGGTTCTGTCTTTAACAGCTTTGTGCTATACTGCACGTTCGAAGAAAATATATTCTTTAACAGCAAAAGGATTTGACGATGGCTGAGAAATTCGACGTTTTTGTAATCGGCAGCGGTCCCGGGGGCTATGCGGCGGCGATTCGCTGTGCCCAGAAAGGCGCATCAGTGGGGCTGGTGGAAAAAGATGCGATGGGCGGGACCTGCTTAAACCGCGGCTGTATTCCCTCAAAGGTTCTGCTCGGCTCGGCACACTTTTTAACGCTGGCAAAATATGCCCCGTTGATGGGCTTGGAAATCGGTTCAGTAACGCCGAACTGGCAAAAGATGCAGTCGAGAAAAGATGCTATTGTAAGTGGGTTTAATAAAGGCGTTACCGGCCTGATGCAAAGCAACGGAATCGAGCTGTTCCGTGGACGCGGAATTGCCACTGCCGCCGGTAAGATTAAAGTCGAATCACAGGACGGTAATACCGAGATTGAGGCAAAGAGTATTATCATTGCAACCGGTTCGGAGCCAGCGGAGATTCCGACTTTTACATTCGACGGTACGACAATCATCAGCAGCAACGAGACACTGAATCTCTCCGAAATTCCCGAATCTATGGTAATTGTCGGCGGCGGAGTAATCGGTTGCGAGATGGCCTGTGTTTACTCAGCGGTTGGGACAAAAGTGACCATAATTGAAGCACTTTCCCAGTTACTGCCGTTCGAGGATGAATGGGTCGGTAAAACCATAGCCAGAGAGTTCAAGAAGCTCGGTATAGAGTCGATGGTCAGTCAGAAAGTCACGGCCGTCAAAACTTCCGGCAACACAGCAACGGTATCACTCGAATCGGGACAGAATCTGCAGGCTCAAAAGGTGCTTGTTGCAGTCGGTCGTCGAGCGGTTTGTGATAAGGAAACTATCGAGGCTCTAAAACTTGAGATGAACGGCAAAATTATAAAAGTAAATCAAAAAATGGAAACCAACGTGCCCGGCGTATATGCATTAGGTGATGTAGTAGGTACCACATTTCTTGCTCATGGAGCATTTGCCGAAGCGGAGGTAGTAGCGGCCAATGTCACCGGCGGTGATGAAAAGATGTATGATTATTCCCTCGTCCCGCGGGCGGTTTATACGTTTCCGGAGGCGGCTTCGGTAGGCAAGAACGAAAAAAAGTGCGCCGAAGAAGGAATAGATGCCTATATCGGCAAGGCGCTGTTTAAGTCCAACGGCCGAAGTCTGGCACATAATGAGACCACAGGAGAGGTGCGGGTAATTAAAAACAAGGCTGACGATAAGGTTATGGGAGTTACTATCGTCGGGGCTGCAGCGACAGAGATGATTGCCGCCGCTGCGGCGCTTATAGGCAGCGCACAAAAGATTACCGATGTGTGCTTCGCCCATCCTACGGTATCAGAGGTCCTGAAAGAGGCATGGGAAGATGCGTTCGGTATCAGTCTTCACGTACCGCCGAGAGCCAAGTCATAGATAAAAATGACAGTTATTCCAGAACAATTGCAGGCAGGGACAGTTGAGATTATCAACTACGGTCTGGCAGGTTATTCAGAAAGCTTAAGCAAACAACATGAACTGTGCACTAAGAGACGGCTGGAGCAGATTCCTGATACTGTTTTAATCGTAGAGCATAAACCGGTCATAACTCTCGGCGCCAGGCGGAACGCAAACAAGGTTGTTCTTGAAAAAGACGAGTTGGCCGGCAAAGGTATAGATGTTTTCGAGATACGCAGAGGCGGCGGCACCACCGCCCACAATCCGGGACAGCTCGTTTTCTATCCGATTGTCAATCTCAAAGAGCTTCGCCTGGGAATAAGCGACTATATAAGAACACTAGAACAGGTAGGGATTGAACTGCTGGCTTGTTTAGGAGTTGCTGCTGACAGGCGTAAAGGTTACCCGGGGCTGTGGACCGGCGGAAAGAAGATCGCTTCGGTTGGTGTTCGGATTTCGAGGTCCATCACGCATCACGGCATGGCAATAAATATCAACAATGACCTCAGTATTTTCGACTATATTGTGCCGTGTGGACTGGAAGACGTTAAAATGACTTCTGTACTCAAGGAAACGAGTAAAAAGCATTCGATGGCGGAAGTTAAACAAAAGCTGACCGAGCTAATTCAAGAACATCTCGGTAAGACAGTGAACACGAACCTAATAACAGGTAATAAGCAACAAAGATTACCATCGTGGCTTAAAAGGCCGCTGCCGGCCGGTGAGAAATTTGTGCATACTCAGGGTGTGCTTAACAATCTCGAGCTTGAAACTATATGTGTTAATGCGAATTGTCCCAATCGCGGGCAGTGCTGGAGCAGAGGAACGGCAACGGTCCTGATACTTGGAAACGTATGCACGCGAAACTGCGGATTCTGTTCCGTGGCGACGGGTAAGCCTGAACCGCCCGACCCTACTGAACCGGCTCGTCTTGCCCAAATGGTCCGGAAGATGAACCTCAAATACTTAGTCATAACCAGTGTGGACAGGGACGATTTAGTTGACGGCGGAGCAGGTCACTTCCGCGACTGTGTCAATACTGTGCGGCGAATGTGTCCTGAAACTAAATTTGAAATTCTTGTACCCGACTTTCGGAATTGCCAAAATCAGGCAATAGAGATTCTAAAAGACGCCCTGCCGTTCGTCTTCGCCCACAATGTTGAAACAGTATCTTCGCTATATAATACTGCCAGAAGAGGCGGCGATTATCAGCTTTCACTGAATCTATTAAAGTCGGCAAAGACAGCCTATCCGGAAATACCTACAAAATCCTCGATAATGCTCGGCCTTGGGGAAACGGATGCAGAAGTAGAACAAGTACTGAAAGATTTACGAAAAGTCGGCTGTGAGCGTATTACAATCGGCCAGTATCTCAAGCCTTTTAAAGATTGCCTCGACGTAACAGAGTATATCCCGCCTGATAAGTTCGACTTCTGGAAGACCTGGGCTCTGGAGATGGGTTTCTGCTGGGTCATATCATCACCTTTTGCACGCAGTTCATATTTCGCCGAACTGGAGACGGCAAAATAGCTTTTCAAGCTCCAAACCGCATTTTTATAAGACCTTCACATTTTCAGGATAATGAGATTTAGCTTTGGTGTAAGCCATGCTATTTCTTATATTTTAGGTGGAGCAAACAGCTCTTAGAAGGTGGCATTGGTTTTATCTTCAATGCTTTAAGCATGGGGGCCATCATGAAATCCAACCGAACACGCAGAACCGCGAATCGCGGTGCTGTTCTGATTATCTCGATGATTTTTGTATTATTGTTCTCGACGCTGGCGGTCTCGCTGTGCTGCATGGCGGGCAGCAACGCGCAAATAGCCGGCAATCAACGTAAAGTCAACACGGCTCTGTACGCCGCACAGTCCGGCCTGGAATGTGCTAAACATATCGCCTCCACAGTCGATTTGGGTTCAACAATGTACAACACGGTTTCCGACGATGATGCTGACACGGCATGGGAAGATTTTTGCTCTCAGGTACCTGCCCTTGACGGCCAAGCTTTCAGCGCGCCGACCCCCTTCGCCGATCCATGCAACGGCGAGCAGATTATCACCGGGCCTATTAGCTTCGGGCCGGCCAACGTCTCGTTCCGGCTTCGTTTTTATCGTTACGACGACGACCCGCGTACCGTAAATTTCCAGTCGATTGGTAACAACAACGATATCACGAGAAAAATAGGGATGGAAATGCAAATCACCAAGGACGCTTCCGTTCTGCAATACGCCATCGCCAGCCGCGGTCGTATGTGGCTTACGGGTGATTCAACAATCCACGGGGATATCTACAGCTCATGGGACAGATACGACATCTCTCCGTTTAATATGACATCAGACACAACAATCGAAGGTACCGTTAATACGGTCCTGGACCTGGAGGGTATCGAGGACGAAGGCGCATTTCAGTTAGAAACTCTCGACGAGGACGGCTATCCAATCGATGCCAACGGCGACCCGCTCGGTACAAACTATGCGGACCGCTACTATGGGTCTTATGACGAGATTCAGGGATACCACGAAGGTATCAATTATGGAGCACATGACCAGTCAACTATGCCCGGAATGGACATATCCGACTACTATACAGACGGCTACACGTCAGGGCTGAGCACTCTATCTATGACCGGCACACCCACCATGACCGAGTATTTTCCTCATGCACCCAGCGACCAAGGCGGCTACTCCGCACCCAGACCCAGTGGGGGCAGCGCATCTTTTACACGACATGTATATGATGGTGATGTTATTAGTAATAAAATAGTAACTCCCAACACACACGCCCTTTTCAGGAATTGTACATTCGAAGGCGTATTGTATATCGATTGTTATAAACATAGTACCTCCTACAAATCTTACTGCAACAACGTGCGATTTGAAAATTGTACATTCAATGGAATAGTCATCACCGATGTACCGCAGCCGTTTAATTGGAGATACAACTGCCTGTATTTCACCGGAGCGGCGAACTTTAACAACCAGTCATCTTATCAGGAGGCGACCATCCTCGCCCCGCACTTTAACGTCAACCTCGGCAATACTAACCCCGATCTGGGCGACAACAATATTTTGACCGGTGCTATTGTCGGCGGTATTGTTGACGTGCGAGGCAACGCCCAGATAAACGGCACCATATTATCAATGTATGATACAACTATATACAGCTCCGGCTACGTCACAAATATCGGTGCGACCCTCGACGACGGCGGTTCTGAAACCACCGAGGAAGGTGACGTCGGAGCAATTGAAATTACACCTGACAGTGACCAAATGCTTCCCAGCGGTATTTCAAGTCCAATCGTAATAAAGCCGGACTTAAAGACTTATTCCGAAGGAGTTTAAAAAACGACCGAGAGCACGTGCAAAATTTTCCGGAGGTAAATATTATGAAGGTACCTTTAACAAAATGTTTCTTTTCGGCAGTGGTTCTGGCAGTGCTGTTAGTCCTGGCGCTTCCAGGTACGAGCGGCGGTTTCAACAGTCGCTTCGTCCAACTTTCGGACGACCCAAACAGCCCTGCGCCGGAGGCATCACCGGGCTATATCCAGCCGGTGCTGCTCGTGGATGTCAACGAACCTGCACCGGAGGCATCACCGGGCTACATCCAGCCGGGGCTGCTCGTGGACGTCAACGAACCTGCGCCGGAGTCTTCGCTGCGGCTTGATAAGCCGGTACTTCTCGATACCGAGCCAAACACGCCCGCACCAGAATGCTACCCGTATTAACTTTAAAGCTCCGCTAATAATCGAAGGACCTGGCGTGATGACAGCGGTAATACCGGCTGTCATCACGCCCACTTCTGTCCATCCACCAGGCGTGGAAACTCAATAACCAATTCTTGTTTGCACCAGTACGAATTATCGTTTATCATCACCTGTGAAAGAAAAATGGGTGATTCCAATTTATGGCAAACAAATTAAGACCTCTGCTATATCCAAACAGCATCTGGGCCGTTGAGCTGCCGAGCAACGAGCCGTCGGACATCGACCTATACGTCGAGCAAAATGACAAGTCGCAGAGCGGACAGGAGATTTATCTGCCGGCGGAACTGGGAATCCTTCCCATCCGTAATGCCGTAGCTTTTCCGGGTACGGTAACACCTTTAGCTATCGGCAGAGAACGCAGCAAGGCCCTGCTCGAGCAGGTAAAACCGAACGATACCTTAATCGGGCTGGTTGCTCAGCGCAATCCCAAAATTGATAAACCCTTATTTTCCGACCTGTACACTGTTGGAACGGCAGCGACGATACTGAAAGTGATAAAACTGCCACAGGGCTCGATGCACATTGTTGTCCATGCCATTGGACGATTCCGTATCATCAGGGGCATCTCAAGCAGGCGATATCTCAAGGCCGAGGTCAAACCGCTGAAGACTAAATTTCGAATGACGAAAAAACTGCGGGCGCTAATGGTGAACGTTCGTCAAGCTGCAAATCGAGTGATTGAGCTTAGTTCGAACGTCCCGGAGGAGGCGTCGGTACTGCTCGAGAACATCGAAAATCCTTCGGCCCTGGCTGATTTTTTAGCAGCGAACCTGAGCCTGGATATTCCTGAAAAACAGCAACTGCTCGAAGAGCTGGACGCCGCTAAACGGCTCGAAAGAATCTCGGTTGCACTTGCCAATCAATTAGAGGTGCTGGAACTTAGTCATAAGATTCAGGGCAGAGTTAAAGAATCGGTCGACAAAAGCCAGAGAGAATATTTCCTGCAGGAACAGCTCAAAGCGATTCAATCCGAGCTGGGCAAAGAAGACCGACAGACAGAGGAACTTAAGCAAGTAGAAAAAAGCATTAAAAAGGCGAAGATGCCAAAAGTTGTGGAGGCTGAGTTGATGCGGGAGCTGGACCGGCTGGGCAAGATTCCGCCGGTTTCGCCGGAGTACAGCGTAATCAGGACCTATCTGGATTGGATCTGTGAACTACCGTGGGCAATTCAAACTCCGGACCAACTCGACATAAACAAGGCGCAGCGAATTCTCAACCGCGACCACTACAATCTAAAAAAGGTAAAAAAACGTATTCTCGAGTTCCTAGCCGTACGCAAGCTCAATCCTGCAGGCAAAGGAGTGATATTATGCTTCATTGGTCCGCCCGGTGTGGGCAAGACCTCGCTTGGTAAATCAATTGCGCGGGCAATGGACAGAAAATTTGTGCGTATCTCCTTAGGCGGAATCAGAGACGAAGCCGACATTCGCGGTCACCGCAGGACGTATATAGGCGCCCTGCCGGGCAGAATCATGCAGGAAATCAGAAAAGTAAAGAGCAAAAACCCTGTATTCATGCTCGATGAGCTGGATAAAGTCGGAGCAGATTTTCGCGGCGACCCTGCCAGTGCACTATTAGAAGTGCTGGATTCTGAACAGAACAATACATTTACCGACCACTATCTCAACCAGCCCTTTGATTTGTCTAAGGTGATGTTCATCGGGACAGCCAATTATGCCGAACCTATTCCGCCTGCTCTTGGTGACCGAATGGAAATAATTGAACTGCCGGGCTATACGGAAAACGAAAAACTTCAAATCGCCAGGAAATATTTAGTCCCGCGGCAGCTTAGTGAAAACGGACTGAGCAAAAATCAACTGGTTATCAAAGACGAGGCACTAAAAGAGATAATCCACAGCTATACCCGCGAGGCCGGCGTGCGTAATCTTGAAAGAGATATCGCTTCGATATGCCGGGCGATTGCGACTGAAATAGCAAAAGGAACGAAACGAAAAGCCGCCATCGGCAAAGAAGACCTCGGCAAAATTCTCGGCCCTGCCAGGTTCGAATCGGAATTAGCGATGCGGGCCGGGATTCCGGGAGTTGCTACGGCTCTGGCTTATACGCCCTTCGGAGGAGAAATACTCTTTGTCGAGTCAGCGATTATGCCCGGTGAAGGCAAGCTCCATCTGACCGGTCAGATAGGTGACGTGATGAAGGAAAGCGCTGAGGCTGCCTTTTCGTTAGTGAAATCCAGCGCCAATAAACTGAAAATAGACAGCGAGTTTTTTGGTAAGAACGATTGTCACATTCACGTGCCGGCTGGTGCAATTCCCAAGGACGGGCCGAGCGCAGGTGTAGCAATGTTCACCTCCTTAGTTTCGGCCTTTTTGAAAAAACCGACACGGCCGGACTGTGCCATGACGGGAGAAATAACTTTGAGGGGACTTGTACTGCCGGTTGGCGGCTTGAAGGAGAAAATTCTTGCAGCTAAGCAAGCCGGATTAAAAACGATAATTCTGCCGGCCAGAAACAAAAAGGACATGCCAGAGGTGCCCGCCGAGGCCCGGAAAGGTCTCAAATTCGCGTTTGTCGAAAACACTAACCAAGTTCTAAAGCTGGCATTATAATCCTACTGTTGTTCATCGTGTTGCGGAAGATTGCGGTCTAATAAAGAACGTTTGCCCTTGTCCATTCTATGGGATTCCACAACAGCAATGATTATAACAGCAAGGGCCGCTGCATAACCCATGATAACATACAAAACTATCATAAAATGCGATGACATCATTATTACATGTTCCTTTCCTTATAGCCTGTTAACAGCCTGTGTAACTTTGACGACATCGAGCATCTCGTCAACGTCGTGGACACGAACAATCGACACGCCCGCATCGACACAATGGGCTACTGCAGCGGCTGTTCCATAGATTCTTTCCGCAGGTACTTCTTTGCCGGTTATGGCGCCCAGAAAACTCTTTCTACTCGTACCCACAAGGACATGATAACTGCTCTTTACAAACTTGTCGATATTTCTTAAAAGCTGCAGATTGTGTTCGAGAGTTTTGCCGAAGCCGATGCCCGGGTCGATAAATATTTTCTCATGTTCGACACCGAACTCTTCTGCTTTTTGAGCACGCTCTTTCAGAAATTGCAGGACCTCGGAAACTACATCATCGTATTTTGGCTCTTTCTGCATATTAGCAGGCGTGCCCAGCATGTGCATCAAAACAACGGGTATATCTTCTTTAGCAGCCAGCCGGGCCATATCATTATCTACAAGAGCGGTTATGTCATTGATAACCGACGCCCCGGCAGCTAAAGCGGCCCTGGCTACTTCAACGTTATATGTATCGATACTGACAGGAACCTCAATTTTCCTTGCCAGGGCCTCAATAACCGGTATTGCCCTGTCGATTTGCTCGGCGGTCGTTACAGGTTTAGAACCGGGACGGGTTGATTCAGCACCGACATCTATAATTGCAGCCCCCTGCCGGGCCATTTTTACACCGTGCTCGACAGCCTTTTCAGGTTCAAAGAATTGCCCGCCATCACTAAACGAATCCGGCGTGACATTGAGAACACCCATAACCAGTGTTCCGCTGGAAAAGTCCAGTTTATTTCCCGCCCATTCGACTATATTGCTTATACTACTCATCTGTGTTTTTCACTTTGAATCCGATTCCACTCAGTTTCTCAGCGACATCACGGTGTTCGTCACTAAAAATAACGGTTGTATTCTGAAATTCACGGCGAACAGGATACTCTTTTCGTAATCGGTCGAAAGTTGCACATCTTTTGCCCAGGGGCATATTCAAAATCCCCCTAAGGCCTTTGTCATCTTCTGTGATATCGTAGATTTCACCGACTGCTATCCTGATAATCTGCTGTGGGGAATATCCTTTGACATTCAGATTTATTTCAGGTTTTGCAGGAGCGGGCAAAAAATCGTCAATTCTATGCTCCTGTTCAAGGCCAAAATTTTTACATAATGCCTCGTATATCATAATCATACCCGTGATTTTCCCATCATAAGAATAACCTGCAATGTGAGGCGTACCGATGTCCACTACATTTAGAAGTTCAGTATCAATGTCCGGCTCGTTTTCCCAGACATCGAGTACAGTAGCTCTAATTTTGTTGTTCTTGATTGACTTTTTCAACGCACCGGTATCTACCACTCCGCCTCGAGAGGTATTTATAAATACAACATCGTCTCTAAGTGAATTGAAGAAATTCTCATCGGCCAAATGGAAGGTCTTGTCCTGACCTTCAAACGTAAGGGGCGTGTGTAATGTTATGAAATCACAACCAAAAAGTTCTTCCAGCGGTCTATATTTATCATCCCTGGTTTGTCTTTTCAAAGGCGGGTCATTGAGGACCGGTATCATGCCGAGAGCACGACACTTCTTTTCGACACGGCTGCCCACATTGCCGACACCAATGATTCCTATACTTTTACCCGCAAGTTCCAAATCATATTTGGCCCCTATCTCAAGCAAGGCTGCGACAACATACTCAGCAACGGAATTAGCATTCGAGCCGGGAGCAGAGGCAATAGCAATGCCATTTCGCTTGAGATAATCGATATCAATGTGCTCAAAGCCTATTGTCGCAGTGCCTACAAATCTGACTTTACTGCCGGAAAGCAACTGTTCATTGACCTTAGTAACACTACGTACCAGAAGAGCACCTGCATCGGCTACGGTTTCGGCTGACATTTCCCGCCCGGCAACGGCAGTGACCTGCCCTGCTGAAGAAAAACACTCTTTCACAAAAGGGATATTCGTGTCAGCTACAATTTTCATGATTGATTCTCAATAAGCCGTTTTATCTGATGAGACAATGATAAAAACAAACCGGATGCTTGTAAACTGAAAAGAGAAGTGCCTTGCTCAGGGACGGGGGTGAAATTGTTTGTGGATTTTACGAAGCCTTTCCTGGTCAACGTGCGTGTAGATTTGCGTGGTGGCAATATCGACGTGACCGAGCATTTCCTGAACACTTCGCAGGTCGGCGCCGCCGGCCAGCAGATGGGTTGCGAAACAGTGCCTCAGGGTATGGACAGTTAGGTTTTTGGGCATGCCTGCACGGGCGGCATATTTCTTTATCAGCCGCCATATCTCTATCCGGCTCAGCGGTCTGCCTGTTCGTGACAGAAGAAGAGTATCATTACTAAACGGTTTTTGCAGAACCGGTCGCAGCTTCCGTAGGTACTCGACAACTGCAGCAACCGCGGTCCTTCCGACGGGAATTATGCGCTCCTTTTTACCTTTGCCGAAGCAACGCAGGTAACCTACATCGATATTAACATCGCCTGTTTTCAAACAGGCCAGCTCACTCGCCCGCAGACCCGTTGCGTAAAGTAACTCCAGTATAGCTTTATCGCGAAGATAAAATTCCTCTTTAGGGTCCGGCGAGTTAAGCAAGTCGAGTACTTTGCCCCTGCTACAGATAACAGGCAATCTCTGCCACAGTTTCGGCCCTTCCAGTATTGCGCTGAAGTCATCTTCAATCAGGTTCTGCAAACGTGCAAATCGCAGAAGCATTCGAACAGCAACCAAAGCCCGTTTAATTGAAGACTCTGCCATACTTGCCTTGGAAAGTTTTACAAGGTACTGCTGGATTAAAACAGGCCTTATTTTTTCGATGTCGTCGATTTCGCGTGATTTGGCAAAAGCAGCGAAGGCCTTGAGATCCCTGCCATAAGCCAGTACTGTATTTTCAGACAGGCCTGCTTCTATACTGAGGTAATCGAGGAACTGCGCAATTAGACGGCCTGTTGGAAATTCGCAGAGTTGTTCTTTAACTGAGTTAAGCTGCACCGAAGGCATATATCAGTTATCGGCCGTTAACAGTTTCTGCTTTAACAAGCGAGTATTAACCTCTAAAGTTCATCCAGACTCGAGACTGAACACAAAAACACCTGTGAGCGTAGACGTACTCACTGTAATAATGTAAAATGCAAAATCGAGAAAAACCTAAAGAATCCTGGTCTAAAGCTCGAAATAACAGCCACAGGAACAGCCGATAGTTTTGAGGAAATTTATGACACTATCTCGACGACAGAAACTCGTATTAACTGCTCTATTGCTGTACTGGCCTGCCATATTTATCGGAACCCACCTCCCTCAAATTCCACGATGGGTCAGTAAGGTGGCGGTTTCGGACAAAGTAATACATTTCGTAGCTTATTTTTTTCTGTCGTTTCTTCTATGGTTTGCCGTAAATCCGAACAAGAAAGTACACTGGCGCAGGCCCGCTGTCTGGATTATTCTTTTTGCGGTAGTTTGGTACGGCGTAATTGACGAATGGCTGCAAATGTATGTAGGCCGCAACGCGGATGTACGCGATTTCTTTGCCGACTTTGCTGGTGCAGTGACAGGACTTTTAATCTTAACGTTTGTGAATTTCTGGCCCGCTTCTCTAGTAACAGCCGGCGGCGGGATTTTCGCTATGACTAATTTCTTAAGAGCACATCCGGTGATTCATGGATTTAGGGTTGATTTGTTTCTCTGCGTTTGTGCTTACTTCTTCTTTACCCTTTTATGGCTGAGATTCATTCATAACTTTTTACCAGTCAAGTCTCCCGAGAGCAGGTGGCTGTTAGTAGCATTCTCATTGCCGATAGGCCTTATAGCAGGACTCGAATTATTCTGCGCTGTTTCCGGTTACGGTTCATCAGTCGCATGGCCGTTATCTGCAGTCGTGGGAATATTTATCGCTATAGCACCTTTTTTTACCTATGGCCTATTCAGGCACAAAACCCAAGCACGGGCCGCATCGTACGTATAAGAAATACATGTGCGCAGCACACGACTTTTGTCAGTGCCTCAACAGCACTTGCGTAAGTTAACAGCGAGGAGGGTTGTACGACAATCAGGTTTGATTCTGGCCGCGCGTCTCTTCAGTCAAGGAGTATCGCTTTTCGTAGATACTCTTGCGACGAAAGACCTGGGCAATGGTGATGAGGATGATTTTAAGGTCGAGCCATAGACTCACTTTTTCAACATACTGCACATCAAGCTCGAGCTTAGCCTCGCGTGTCAATTCCCCCCTTCCGGAAATCTGTGCCAATCCGGTAATCCCTGGTTTTACCAGTAATCTTTTCTTCTGCCTGTCGTCCCATTCCTTTACCTGTTCCATATAGAGCGGCCGAGGCCCAACTAATGACATATTCCCTTTGAGAACATTGAAAAGCTGCGGGAGTTCATCGAGCGAATATTCCCGCAGAAATTTACCAACTTTTGTCAATCTCGGGTCATCATCTGATTTCGGACTCGGCCCGAACGGGTCCACATGTGTCCGCATAGTCCTAAATTTGTAAAAGATAAAGGATTTACCGCCTTTTCCGGCTCTTTGTTGTTTGAATACAACAGGCCCTTTGCCGGATAACTTAATAACCAGAATTAAAAAAACAAAAACCGGCAACAAAATGACCATCGCCGGTATAACTAATATTAAATCAATAAGCCTTTTCATTATCAGGCTGCTTTGATACTTATCTTGTAATTTCGTTATAAAAAGACTAATCTAAATCGCAGGCATTGCTGTTATATTTTATCAATCGTTGACAAATCCATCTTGTCCAATGCCCGCTTGATCTTAATCCATGAAATACCAGAGTTGCTTTTCAATAATTGCTCCATCGCTTTATCTCGGGTTATCTGTCCGTCGCGGATCATGTTACTGAGCATTGCTTCTGTATATGTTACACCCGTATTTTTTTTAAACATATAGTTCTTTATATCTGCAAAATCACAATCTGCTTTCCAGCTCATAACGCAACCATCTGGTAACTCCCATTTCAATTTAGATTGAATGGTTTCGACACAATCAGCTTCATTCCAATCAGTGTGAAAAAAGTAATCCACACAATATATGCTAGGATAGCGAAGACGTAAATAAGGCGTATGGAGGGTAATGTACAGCAAGGCAACCTTGGCAGAAATAGGCAAGTATCGAAGAGCAGGAAGGCACTTGTAAAGTACAGATATCCCCTTATTGAAGGTTCTTAACATTTTTCGTGATTGATTCCAAAACGTATGAGCTTTATTCGACAGATCTTCATCACGGAAAGCAGGCAAGATTTGAATTTCTTCATACTTATTGCCCCCGCAAACGATGGATGTGATGCCATATCTCTTCGCGATTCGAAAAACTTCTCTATTCACTAATTTGCATACCACACAGGTAAGATTAGCTATCTCCGGCAATGGTTTTTTTTGCCATAGAAGAAAGTACTTCTTAGCTACTTTTAAGTGCAGGTCCCAAGGAATATTAATATCTACCAGTTTCACGTCAAATTGCTTGGCAATTCTTCTGATATTTTTGTCGATTACATCTGATGTAAACGGCGTTCGATAGTAAGCCGCAAGGGTTCTTAACTTATGCTTTTGTGCCAAGAGGTATAGTAAATAGGTGCTATCCCGACCGCCGCTTACTCCGATAAGACAATCATACTGTTTCCCTTGACCATTTCTTCGTATATTCTCAATGATGCCGTTGAGTTCATCTTCAGATCTTTTTATTTTGCTGTCTTGTTTAGCAGATTGCTCAGCTGCACTGCATAAACTACACACGCCGTCTTCGGAAAAAGTTATACTTTGCAAAGATCGCGGAAGAACGCAACGGGTGCATCTATTGGTTTCTGCTATAGACTTGTCTTGAAAAAAGGCCTTATCCACCATTTGCCACCTCTCACTCTTTGAAAATCCTTAACATCTCATGGATTTATGTTATATATATTCTTCTTTAGATTACAATTGAATTGAGTGTATTCCTTACGAAATACACTACTCCATTTACAAGTTCAAAAAAACGTTTCACACACCTGAACGAGATTTCGAGAGGCTACGAAACACTTTATAACTACAATATAATGATAAATCTGCCAAGGA
>Ga0315549_1003235_pt1 | contig 14727 bp, 11 predicted proteins | sample SalMarSW160200MG_FD_203101 | JGI IMG/M metagenome (GOLD analysis project Ga0315549, IMG submission 203101) | Salt marsh sediment microbial communities from the Plum Island Ecosystem LTER, Massachusetts, United States - Salt Marsh Sediment SW1601-200 ... | reverse complement strand
ATTCGATCCAGAGAACTCCGTTGTAATCGTTTGGGATTTCGAAGTCTTTCTTTTTGCGGTAAATTGCAATCACGTTTTGTTTTCCAAGTCTTCCTAGAAAATAGCCTAATTCAAAAATGACGTTTTGGTTTGCTCTGTATTTTGTTTCGTCTGGGGTTTCTTTGGGGTATGCTAGATCGTCTGGGGATAGGAGGACTACCGCAAAGGAAACGTGTGCGTAATCAGATATTTTTTCGATTAATGTTTGTGGGCTGTTTGGTTTTTCGTGTAGGATGATGGGTTCAAGGTCTAGCTTTTGCAGTGTTTGGGTCACATCTGTTTTCATTTCGTTGTCTTGTCCATGAACTACAAAAATCTTGTTTGATCGGACCTGACTGTTCAATCTTTGGTCTGTCTTTGGTGGAGATAACAGTAGCTTTACTTTTTGTAACAAAACTTGGGATGCGTTAGTGATTTCTCTTAGTTTTGCTTGTTCCTGTTTACTAAATCCAGAGTCAAATGATTGGTCACTTAAAGGAACCTGTTCAAGGAACTTCAGTTCTTTATAAAATCCTAGAGTCTGCAAATCCTTCAGCAACACGTTATATTTGTTTAGGTACTCTTCGTAACTGCCCCAAAACTCGTTAGAAAAATCTTCCTTCGAACATGAAGCAAGCGTCTCCAAATCCACTATCAAAGCACCAAAATCTATCCCCATCTAATCCAACCACATCAAAAACTAATTCAATATCCAATATATTACAGATTCTTTCAGGGAACTAATTTTGCTTTTAGGTAACACAATAATGCTGTTGCTTGGTTTTTCAGAAAAAAGCTAGTTTTCAACAATGAAGTATTATTAGTCTCCTAATATGCTCGGGGATGTGGACAGCAAATCATATTCTTGCTTGGAAAAACAGGAAAAGTACTGTTTATAGCTGTATTTAGAGTTGAAAACTGGTCTTTACATTGTGGGGTTACTTTTTTGATTGTTTTATGTTTATTTTTGGTTATGTTTGATTGCTAAATGTTAGAGCGGTTTAGTATATTGTCTGAGTAACTATGTTTATTATTTGGTGTAACGGATTAGATATTGTGGTAATTGATGAAGCTGCCTTTGGTTCCTGAAATTCTCAAAATTGGCACCAGAGGTGTTAGAACTAAAATCTGGACTTTTCTCTATTTAAATCAGCCTAATTGGTTTACTTCCCAAGAGATAGCTAAGTATCTGGATATGCCGTTGAGCACTGTACAAGTGGCACTTAAAGATATTTGCAGTATAGCCCCGCGAATAAAATGCAGAGACAAACCAAAAATCGGAAAGGGAAGACCTGAAAAAATGTACAGCTTCCAAAAAACATGAAAACTATTTTTAGCCAATCAAAAAATCCCAGAACATATACAGTAAGGAATCTGAGGTTTGGATTTTTATGTGCGCTTATTGGCCAACATTTTTCAAATCTGTTTTCATTCCAACCCAATAAGGCCGCAACTTCTCTATTAACAGTCTTCTTAACTCCGGTTGATTGTGGTAAAACTTGTCTGGAACTTCAAGACACTCAACCTTTTCCCAAGCTTGAGGATCTAGCTTTAAAACCGCCTTCTCATGTTTATTTTCCATCACAAAGATGATTTCTGCCCAGTCAACCACCTCTCTTGATAAACAGACATTAGCTGCGATGCTTGTCCCAGCACTTCGCACCTCATACCCATTTATGTCTTTGAACATCTCCTCGGCAGTCCGGCTGCGGTCAACATTACCTGTGCAGACGAATAAAATCTTCAAGACTTCAGCCCTCTCCTCTAATCTATCCAAAGAGATAACCTCAATAGAGTATTAATCTATTAGCGCACCTTTCTTTAGAGGGTTTTCACAGGTTCTCTAGAGCCCCTTAGGATCCAGGTACCCAGAGTATTGACACCCCTTAGCTATAGGGTTCCAGAGTATCCTAAAGAAAATTCACAGGATTTTACAGACTCTCTAGAGGAGTTAGAATTTGCCGTATATATAGAACCTTTAGTGAGCTTCTGATGGTCCTATGGGACCTCTCCTAGAGGCATATGAAATTTCTTTAAAGAAAAATTACTGCCCTATGAAACTTCTTAGAGAAAACATACTCTCGGCAAAATAGAGGCTCTCCTAACGATCAAAACTAGAAAAAACTGGGGAAAGTATTCCCTTACATATGTAGTGGTAACCTGGAAGACCATCGTCTAGACTCGAATATACCAACCAAAATTTTTTGTAAGGGTCGTGGTCTAGCATGGATTCACACCCTAGGGGTGATATCTCCCGATGTGCGACATCTAAGGTCTGATATCTTCAATTATTATTGTGTGCTTTTTAGTAATATAAATTGATATGGAGATGTTTTCTAGATTTTTCTTTCCTCTATTTAATGTTAATCAATGCTTTCGAAGAATTCTAAAAAGCACTCGATACTTTTTACCAAATCTATAATTTCTGGCCAAGTTTTGCCTGTTACTATGTCTTGGGCATGAAAAAGCTTGTTTCGTAGATCCTCAACTGATTTTAAACGTTGATTAGCCCATTTACCCCATTTTTCTTCCATCGAACCTTTGATTTCTGGGATTTCAAAAATTAAATCGCTTTTATCACAAAATTGAAGGCAGTCAGCAAGGTCAATTTCTTCATTTCTTTCCCGCCTCATAGAACAAAGTGCTTCGGCTTTCTGTATTCGGTTATCATTGAGATGAAAACGCCATTTGTCATCTTCAAAGTGGTGTCTAATTAAGCGAAGTTGTTGCATCTCCAAAAGACTGATTATTCCAAATAGCCACATACGTACTGGCGCTTTTTGCAGATCTCCTCTAGTGACTATTCCAACGACTTTTCCTTTACGAGTAACAAATTTTCGTGGAGAATTATATAGTGCTGAAAAAACTTTAATCAAAGGTAGTGATTCATCAATGAGACTAGAATCCACGAATGTCTTATAGTTATTAATTGATCCATTTTCAAGTTCTAATCTGGAAATAAATCCAACAATTTTTCCTTTATCTTTTATACCCATAACATCAAAATCATGACTCTCCATTTGCTTTCTAATATTTGTCGATGAGTCACCAAAGTAGCAACATTTCAACTCTTCACTTATGTGTTTAATTTTTATTTGATTCTCAAACAATTCACGTAGTTCTAGATAAGTTGACTTCAGTTGTTTCATTATCGTGACACCTTACTTATTATATTAATTAGGTTCTGAGAAGGTAAATCCAGTTTTACTAAGCATCATTTTGCAAATATAAAATTATTGGGAGATTTTTTTAGATTTAGCATAATATAAGCGTGCGCATCTAAAGAATTACAACTTCTAAGACATGTTAGAAAAAATAATAAATGAAGACAAGAATAGTTATTGATATGAATTGTCCAGAATGTGGAAAAGAACTTAGAAAAACGGGAAAAACTGTTAGCGGTTGGGATAAAGTACCTCTTGCAGGAGAAGGTTTAGAAGTATTTACTTGCTTAACAAAAAATTGTCCAAATTTCAAGAAAGGGTTGATTCTAGATTCAGCGACCAATAAACCCCGATGGATAAATTAGAGTCAAAACAAAGACTTCAATCAAAAGTTGTTTAAGCAGTAAAAATTTGATTAATGTCATCCACCGTAACTATTGGTTCTTCAGCTTGGAATATTATCTTAAATTTATCTAATGTAGGGATCTTTTCCATAAAAGCGAACCTTTCAGAAGGATTGGTGATGTTCCACCCCTTTTCCATTAGTTCAATATATTTGTTCATTAGAATGGAGAACTCGGGGCTTCTTAAGATTCTTACATTTCCCTTAGCTTTAGTGAGTGCAACTTTGGCAACTTCAGCTTTATTTGTAAATAATAATGGGAAAATTGGGCGATCAGGATACTTGTTTTGGTAATTTGTTTTATGGCCACCTATTTGATCTACATGATCTCTCTTTATTGTGTCATTAGTTTCTTTTGTTTTTACTTCAATAATTGAAACGTATCTCGTTGAAATATCTGAAAACAATATAAGATCAGGAGTACCAGGTGTCCGCTTCAGAATTGAAACTTCAAAACCTATTAGTTCCAATACTTGTTCAAGGGTTTCACATACTGCATCATGGGTACCTTTCAGTAAAATTTCTCGCATTTTTTCCCATTTTTGGAACGGGTCTCTTTTTCCAACTGAATTTGACCTGAAGAAATTATTCCATTTTCGAAGTAAGCTCTCTTTGAAGTTTTGTGTTTGTAGATTAAAGATAGCTTCTTCGTCTTTCTCTTCGGTTTCATTCAATTGGTTGATAACTATTTGAAGGCCACTAAACCAACTTGTGGAGCCGTATTTCATGGCAGAATTGAGGTGTTTTATTGCTTGATTTTTGTATTCTACATTTCTGAAAAAAAGCCAGGCCAAGTAATTGCAATTAGCTACTACATAGTGTAACCATGCGACTTGTCTATCTTTTTTATGATTTTCCTCTTTTAACTGATTGTAAACTTTTAGACATTCAGAAAATTGCTCAGCTGCGTCCAAATAGCTTAACCGTTCAGTTAAATCGTACCAACCTCGAACTTCTTTGAAATATGGCTTTTGGAATCCTTGTTCATTCTGATCATTAATTTGTTCAAAACGATCATCAATATCTCTTTTAAAGTCGGGTAATTTGTCACTTAAAAGTTTCTGGCCTATTTCAATAGCTTTGTATAATCCCCCTATCTCTGTGAATTCTTGACCTAGATCCAATTCGGCTTTCATTAGACTAGGAAAATGCTGAAATATTTTTTCGTCTCCTAATATGTCCGAGGCTAATCGACTATCTAGCATGAAGTATACCGCAGAATCACTTGGACTTCTATTGCATCTACCAACAGCTTGCACGAGCCGATGACTGACTTTTTCATCTGTATATTGCTGATCTTCTAGAATATTTTTTGTGAGCAAGTCGACTGGACCCAACACATATGGCATTCGTGGAATGATTCCAACTTGGCAGGCCTTTCCAGGAAGATCTAAGCCAACGAACCTTCCAGCAGCAACTAAAACACCTTTAGGTTCACCTGCAAAACGAGTACTATCTGACTCTTTTTGGTATAATGTAACTTTATGTCCTTTGTTTTGAAGATATTTAATTACCTTTTTTGAATGATGATGGGAATTGCACAAAACCAGGGTCTTTCCGAACGTTTCAGAGATTTCGTGAATTGCATTCAGAACGGTTTCATCCATTTTCCCAGTTGTTGATATTTCATCTAAAGGAAAAATTATCCTTTTACCCATTGTGTTAACTTTACTTTCTATATTCCGTTCGGAAAGAATTTCGATCTTTTCAAAAGATCCCATTGTTTTGTGTATTCTTTCTGCGGTTCCGAGAGTTGCGCTAGTGTATATTAAGTGTGGAATTCCGCGAATTCTTTCATGCATTGATCCAGTTATAATATATGGTGTTAAAATAATATCCCACTTTGATACAAACATCAAATATGTGTGGATTCTATCTTTATTTCGATCAAAACTCCAAAAAAGTTCTTTCGATATTGTAGATCTGTCTTTGAATCCAAGCATCTTTCTGAGTTTAGTGGCCATTTCAAAGGAATGAGGAAAATATATCAATTGAGTATCTTCTGAACTCGGCATAAAGCTTAGCGTTTCAAGTCTTTGGTAAACTCTGTATTTTAATAAATCATTCAATATTTGCCGATATATATCTGGGTCTTTGGTTTTTGTTATTACCACACTATATTGGTTAATCAGAAGATTTTCAAAGCTATCCGCATCATCAATAATGAGAACATCGGGCATGGCAATATCTTTTCCCAACATATATGCCCAATAGTTCATAATTCCTACTGCTTTTTTTCGTTTGTAATCTTTGAGGTTTCGTATTCTAGTCCTTTTGATTGAAGTAACATCTCGTTTTCCAGTAATTACTACACTAGTTATTCCAAGATCGTCACATCGACGTTTCATATCATTGCTCAAAGCAATCGATGAAGTCACTATTGCTACTCTTTTTCCAGTCCTTCTCCACATTTCAAGAATTAGAAGACTGATAATACTTTTACCCGAACCTGTAGGTAATTCTATAGCCACTCTTTTCAAATCTTTAAGATGTTTAAAATATTTCTCTAAAACCTCGATTTGAACATCCCATAATTTCTTAATTTGCCCATCCTGTTTTAAATTCAATTGTTTGAACATTTCATTTGGGTGCATAGCCATTATTTTATTCTCCGTTGTTATTTCAATCGGATTCTCAAAATGTCACATAATCGTTAATTATACCCTATTAAGAATCACAAGGCCTTTAATAGATAACGGAGTTTGAATCATGAGAGATAATCTTATTTAATAAATGCCCCCAATTTTAAGCATTGGATTCTTAACATATGATTGGATTCTGCCCTAAGGTGTAAAAAAATTGGAAGAGTATTACGTTGTCCTAGCGTATTCTAATATTCAACAATGTTACTCAATTCCAACGATTGTATCTGGAGTAGTAGCAACAAAAAAAAATGTTGAAGAACTTAGGAAATTGTCAATTCCAAATAAAGATAAACTTGTTAATAGGACAGCCAGTCTATCTGAGTTACAACAAGTTTTTGATATTATTAAAACGTTTTTAGAAGATTTTGGTACTTTTCGTGTGAATTCAATGTCGAACCTAACGAACCATATCGGAGAATCTTACATTCACATAGCAAGACATTTTCTGGATGGCAATCTTCTAAGGTTTATTGGAAAAATTAGAACAATATCCTACCGAAAAATAGTCTCTATTCCGGGTTTTGAAAATGTACCAATTTCCAATAATCAAGCACAAAGGCTGTCTGAATTCGCTGATGATATAACCGCTAAGAATGATAATGACCCTGATCCTCTATTACAATGCGCAAGAATTTTAGCTAGAATGGAATACGAGCAACTGCGTTTAAGGAGTCCCGACTTTGCTATTGACATTGTAAAGAAAGATCCAACGAATTGTGTTCAACTATTAAAACTCAGTTACCGATCCCCAAACGCAATTGAATATAACGACTATTTTGTAGGTTACCCAACTCTTGCTTTTCGAGATTATACTGGTTCGTTAACACACTTTCCCCTAAAACCACAAACTAAAATCAACATTAGACCAATATTCAAGTTCTGTTCAGGATTAAGAATCAACGGCTCAACTGTGCCTTGTAGCGATATGAACACCGAAATTCCATTTGGCCAACCTATTTTTAATTCTAGTAATGAACAATGCTCCATTTGTAGAGGCAAATCAAAAGTTGTCGAGTGCTTACGGCAGAAGCCAAGGTGTAATGGCTTTGAAGCAAAGTGTGGTAATGAAGAATTTGCTGGAACTGTTTGTACTGGAAGTTTTGGTGTGTACATAACCCGATTTTTTAAAACATTGAAAGTGGGAATCGCATTTCTACCCAATCTTGTGGGTCGACTTTTGGATCAAGGGGCGAATTCTGCACTTCTCATCTATCCGATTGAAGGAATAGGCATAGCATGGACATTGGAGAAGGCGTTAAGTGAGCATCTTGATAGATACTTCAAAAAAGGCAATAATTATGGAATTGAAAAAGTAAGAACCCGAGTCTCACCAAAAGAGAGATTGTTAGATTTTTCCGATGATTGGAATCGGGATGATTCTGATTTATTAATAGAAATTGAACAATTGCTAAAGACAAAAAAGGTGGTTGGCAAAGAATCTAATTTCGACTTGAGCAATATTGAGATGCACCATGGATGTTTTCTGGATAATTACTTTGAGCCGAAAATCGGCCCCTCATTATTAGATTATAAAATAATCTCAACATTTGATAATGCGAAAGGAAAAATCTTAGGTTATCGAGGTTCCATTTTCTTTTTAAACTCTAAAAAATTGGTTGATTTCAGCAAACTGAATGGATTTGTATGTGAAGGTAATTTGTGTTGACAGGTGTCTTAGAGTATTTTCAAACAGAATTATTCAAATTGAACAGAAAAGACCTAGAAAATGCCTTTAAGAATTTGAATGTTTTTCAATATGAAGTACACTTCGGCAATGGAATCAAGAAACTTATACCCGAAGAAACTTCTCGTTTTTGGCATGTCGTGGATTTACTTAGAACTAATGGAATAAATGCTACTATGGGGGGTCAAGAAAAGAAACGTAGGATTTTTACCTGTAAAAAGTTTAGACCATTCACGCTGTTTGCGTATTACATTAAAAAGGAAGAATTCAAAATTGTTCTAAGCGAACCTACCACAAAAACTCTATCTCCGACAAATACTGATGATTTTCTTGTTTTCAAAAGATTACTATATTTAGAAATGAAAAATAAAACAAAAGAGCCATTAGTTCTTGAAGGTTGGAGAATTCATGACAAGTCTAAACCGATGGAAATTTCATCCAGAAAGGATCCTTCTGATTTAGCTTCGTATATAAAGGTCTTTGCGAGTGTCGAGATTAAATTAAAAAGATTTGGTTCTGACTACTTTTTAGCAATTCTTCCACAGTCAAAAATATCTTATGAAAAAAACATTGATTACCTAACAAGAAATCAAATCTTAAAAACTTCAGAAATATCAAAATTTCCATATATTAGATTCCCGTGGGGAAGTACTGCTCGTTTTGTTGACTTGTTAGATGTCACGATTGAGGATATTATTGAAGAAGAGCCAATTTTATATGGACGAAGTTTTAAGGATTTTGCAAAATTAATGTATCCATCGCTTACTTTGGAAAGAAAAGATTCCAAATTAGCTTTGCTTGGAAGAGGACGTGGAACGAGTCTTTTTTCTTCTGAGGCAATCTTTCCATCTTTAAATTTTCTTTCAATAAAACAGTTAGATCAAGCATATTTTGCAAGATTAATCTCTAAACTCAAATTAAACAGTGCAAAACGATTAGACGAAGCAGTAGATTGGGTCAGAAGGATAACACCACTATCCATAGGGGATAAAAGCATAAACGTAGAATTTATTCCACATGAACGAATGGCACTACAAGAACCAATTAGGTCTGAAGACTTAAACGGACAATTTGAAGCTCCTGGAGGAAGATTTGCAGCGCCTCCAGTATCTTTCAGAAAAATCAATAACGAGGGGGGTAAATATGAAGAGTTTGATGTCTACCCTGGATTTTCCAAATATCAAGGGACGGTAAATGATTTACTCAAAAACCCTGAACTTAAACCACTAGATGTCCCCAATGAAGTAAACATAATTGCATTTGTGCAAGAGGATTTAAAGTATGATTGGGAAATACTACTCAATTCACTTAAAGAAGGGATAAATGAAAGAGGATATCGTGGCTGGTGTACTTTCGGGGAAAAATTGAATTGTAGAACTCATTTAATTTCTGATTTCTTTTCATCTGAATTTGAAAAAAAACTTGAAGATTTAAAATCTGAAAATTTTAATTGCGCAGTAATAGTTATTCCCCGACTATTAGAAACTGTCGAAAAGACTAGAAGGATCTATACCGAAACAAAAACCAAGATTATGCGAAAAGGAATACCAACACAAGTAATAACAAATGATGAACGTCAAACAGAAAATCGGGACAGAACCTTGCGAGGGAAATCCCGTGATTCAAGAGTCGTATTTGGCATAGCCATAAATATAATTGCAAAAGTTGGTTGTACATTACTAGCACTTTCAAACGATTTTGCTAGAACCATGATTCCAGACTCTTTAATCATCGGATATAACGTGGCACGAGTTTTTCCTCCAATAAAAACACCTTCCGAACTCCTTAGAAGAAAAAGAAAATCAGTTCCACTTGCAGCACCTTTAGTAATTTTTGATAATCGAGGTGCAAATGTTTACCATCAAAATGTTCTAAGACTAAGCAAAGAAACATCATTATTTTCACAGTATGGTGAAGACATTATGTCAAACATACCCAAAGAAATTGACACAATTATAGTGCATAAAGATGGAAAATTCTCCTCTGATGAATTATCCTCCTTAAAGAAACTTGAAGGAACAAATCAGCAAATTATACCCATTTCAATAATAAGAAATTCAGTTCCCCGAATTTTTAACCGTAATTATAATGGAACAGGCTTTCAACTGAAATCTGGAACGTTTCTTGCATTATCTGATCAAGATTTTATTATGACAACAACTCCTACCACACGTTGGAAGCCAGAATTAAGAGGTTGGCCATCACCGATTTTAATTAAAATACACTCCAAAAAGAATGAAAAAAAATTAGATGGTACAACAAAACTCAAATTATTATATCAGATCTACGCATTAACAAAAATGCAAATAGGTTCTCAACTACCAATTCGTCTTCCCATATCCATTCATTATTCAAACATGATCGCTCGCTTCTTAAGAAAAGTTGGAGATCCTTCTCCAGACTATTTGCCATATTTTGTTAGACCAACAGAGAAAAAGAAACACATTCCGCGATGGTACATTTAGGTGGAAAAAATGGGAGGACAGCAACCAAAGAATTCTACTTGGTTTGAACTGAATGTTGCTGCGTATCTTAAAACAAAGTTATATGAAATGAACGAAAAGAGCATAAATCTTACCGAGTTTTATTTTGATGTTAATCCTCCGGGTTACACAAAAAAATTGACTGGCGCAGGGTATCCATCAGACGTTGACATTATTGCTGAGAAAGGAAGGAAGAAATATAACATTTCGTGCAAGTTTTCGCAGAAGGAAGATGAAACACTCAAATTAACTTCCAAAGCGTTTCAAGAAGTTTTTCTTGAATTTATTCCAATTCTCAAAGCTGAGTCAACTCTAGAGTATCATATGGAGTTTGTATTAGCTACAAATATGCGATTAAGTCAAGGAACTCGAGAACTTCTTGTTAATCCATCATTTAAAAAAATAGCTAGTTTTTCTGAAAAGGTTAAACGGCATGGTACAAAGAAATACAAATCGAGGTTCAATGCTGATCTCTTTGAAGATGATATTTTTCTTCAATTGATTAAGCGCTTGGCAGTTTATAAATTTAACAATCGAGAATTTGAAAAATTTGGCAAAACAAAAAGTAAATTTAAAGATGCTTTTTATTTATTTTCAAAAGAATTGGTTAGAACACCACAAAAAGCCTTTGGATTAATAAATGCTACATCCTTTGATATTATTTTCAATTGTAAATCAGAAACCCATGAAAATTGTACGGAAGTAGCAATAAATAATATATTATGTCACTTTGGTGATTTATCATCAATTTCACAAGAATTGAAGCAAATTGAGCTATCTTTTAACCGAAAAGCTCTGGTTATCTCAGGAAGAATGGCTCAATTTCTTAATAGTAAAGACCTTTTGCCTTCACGAAATATTTCTAAACTTGAGGCATCTAAAATATTGGCAAAGGCTTTCAATTTGTATAATCTTCTGGAATTACCTGAACATTTTGGGCTTTTTATAGTTCCGGGAACGTGGGACCTAGTCATCTTTAATTCAAGGAGCATAGCAGCGGATCTAAAAAAAACAGAAGATTCATCTTTTAGATTTCATCCCGAAAACTTGAACGATTTAAGTGCCCTCAATGTCGGTCCTCAATCGCTTATAGAAATCACTAAATGGGCTTTCTTGTTGGGCCTTAATCTGAAAATTGATGACTCAGACATTTGCATCAACTCCGAAATATTTCCTTAATTCTTTACAGCTTTTAAAAAGCTGAAAATCTTAACCATTGTAAATTTTGCTTCTTGGAAGACTGCCATCAAATTTAAATTCAAACTACTACTTACAATAAACTGATACGTAAATTCTGCTCGCAAAGGAGATCCTTTGCTCGCCTAAATTGAATTGTTCACTTCGTTCCCTTGTAACTAGTTCACTCCTTAAAGGAGATCTCTTAACTCTATACTATCATCTGACTAGTTTTGAGGTCGTTTCATTCCTCGCAAGATCCTTCCGGACTTGCTCGTCATTCCACTCCTTCACAGTTTCATATCTTTATTATAATCCAGTTTATTGTGCTTCCCTCAGTCGGTCGAAACATTCGTTTCTCCCTCCTTCAGTCCAGCTACAGATTATCTGACGATAATCTGTCCAAGTATAAATATAATAGCTAGAAAGAATTCTTCGTTTCCCTTTGTGGGTATCTAAGTAGTATTCACAATATTACAATGTTATTATCATTAACAAAAAAAGGACCCGAAAAACAAAACCAATCATTCCAAAACTATGTATGGGATATATTAAGAAGTCGTGAAATACCGAAATTGAACGGATTTAGCAACTGCCACAACTTGCCATAAAATGCCTAGTTTTAGGGGATAACTTGCCATTTTAGATGCCATAATCCTCGAAAACACCATAAAAAAGCCCTAAAACAGCTCAAAATACCCTCTCTCTACCAGGTCCCTCGAAAAAATCTGGCAGGAAAAAACTGAAAATTCTCTAAAAGTTAGCATTCTATTTACGGACTAATTAAATTGTATTTTCTGAAGGGATATCTTCACCAATGTCTTTCCCGTATTTTTTGAATGAAAAGTATCGTTTTCTAAGATTAAACATTAATCTTTCTTTAGCGAGAAGTTCAACAAGTATTCCTGCTTGATGCCTAATTAGCTGGTGATCAGTAGATTCCCACACTTTTCTAGCAGTATAAAACCTTCCATCTTCGTGGATGATTAATAGGGGCTTGGTTACTGCGGCCATGTGAAAGCGTAAATAAATAATACCCTTTCTGCTTTTTACGCTCCATAGACCTTTACTCGGGTATTCATTGAGTTGATTCTTGAATGACCCAATACCCATATTGAAAATATTTCTTGTCTTTACTCTATCATAATACAAAACAGTAATTCCATGTGACTTATACTTAACAGGTTGAACTTCTACATACTTATTCATGTATATTATATCATCTCAAGACATTATACATGCATCTACACTCCCATACGGATTCTCTCTGGAAATGTAAAAACATTATGAATACCAAATAAGTACAGATCTAAGTTAGAACGAATAATATTCTTGAAACTTCGAAAATTAGTCCTCATCTTCTTCATCTGATATTGCATCATAACACGGTTCTTTAATGAGACTGCCACAATGCGGGCACACAGCCTCATAATCGGAGATTTCATCATTGCAATTTGGACATTTCATGTTGTTTCGTCCACTCTTACTTTTTGCGTTTCAAGTATTCTTCTAAGACTTCTTTGTGGCTTAATTGAGAGTAAGTTGTCAACATTCCCAGATAACCTGATGATTGTTGTTCGGTCTCAAGTTCTTTCAAGCACATAGTTCTGAGCACTTTTAAGACTAAATCTAAGGCTTATACCACAGTTGAATTTCCAACATTGGCTTTTGGAGGTTCCATCAATAACACTTTGAGAACTTTACACGCATCTTTTCTTAATGAAACACCGTTAATGTATGTTCCAATTGATTTGTCTACAGCTTTCCCGACCATTAATTTGGCATTCCATGAAATAACCCCGTTTTCTGCACAAGTTCTCAAAAATAACTTTCTAGCTATGTGCCATCCGAATCTGCCTTTTGGTTTGATTCGTGCTCTCTTTTGTAACCTTTGTAGTTTTCTCAATAACTGCTTCTCACTCAAGTGTTTGTTGCCTGAGTTCTGGAATAGATAAGGGTTGCTTTGATTCAGGTTTGGTATGTGTTTACAGAGTAGTTTCTGAAACTCGGGATCTATGAAGACATGAGCTATAACGTCCTCTTTTTTAGTATGGATTAGGATTTTCACAAGAGCTTCTCTAGGTTTTACATCGAATTGGTTCCATTGTAGCCTTACAATATCTCCAATCCTTAGACCAAGAAGCCAAGATTTAACAATAATTTTTTCTTCTAAACTACCTACCTCAAACATTGATTTTGCTTCTTCAACGTTTAGCATATGGTCTCTGGTTGTTACGGTAGTTTTGTACATGTGTAAAGATTTCTTTATTCGAGGCTCAATGCTATTGTATTTGCAGTATTGGATTATTGGATTGACCAAAATGCTCTACAGCTATTTTGAGCGTAGGTCTTGCGTAACCAAACATAAAACTTCTCGATGGTCTTACCGGGGTCTTTTTCTTTAAGAAGAAACTTAGAAGATTTTCCGTAATATTCTTCGAATTTGGTTAATCCTCTCTTGTAGCTTCTTTTTGTCTGTTCTGAGACTAGGCTTTCTAGGAAACTTTTCATTGTATACATTGTTTATTTTCTCCTAGAAGACTTCAGCCTTATGAAGCACAAATCAGGAGCAGATATCAGTCATCTAATGACCGAGTGCTCCCGCAATCCGAAATCTAACTTCCGATTTCTACGTTCTCCAATAATAGATTATAGCTAAATTGGTTAATAAATACACATGGAAATGATTTCTAGAAAATACTTGATTCAATACTGAATTGAGCGAAATACTTTCTTCTTGAAGATTATAACAAATAACAGTGCTATCATCAATAATGGCATAATTATCCATGATGGGAACTCTGGGATTACGGGTATATCGGCTGGTTCTATCAAAGGATAATTGTCTTGGTTATTCTCATCAATAATGTAGGGTGTATCTCCTATGCCATCTCCATTAATGTCTGTGCCATTGTAATCGGTCCAGTAGTTTCGGTAAATGGTATTGTTAGAAACACCGTATCCCCACTGTTGTGCGTACCATTCATTAGTTGAAAATTGTTTTGTGTTGTTAATGAAATTGTTATGATGCAAAGTATTATTGTTGGAGACGTAGATGCTTATTCCAATTCCTGAATTTACTAGAGTATTATCAATCACTTCGTTAAAGTCAGAGTATAATAACCTGATGCCCTGATCGTCACTGTTCACTATT
>Ga0315549_1003233_pt1 | contig 14743 bp, 12 predicted proteins | sample SalMarSW160200MG_FD_203101 | JGI IMG/M metagenome (GOLD analysis project Ga0315549, IMG submission 203101) | Salt marsh sediment microbial communities from the Plum Island Ecosystem LTER, Massachusetts, United States - Salt Marsh Sediment SW1601-200 ... | reverse complement strand
ATGAAAGCCCCAGAATGAGTGAACTCTACACTTCTCCTCTGAAGGCGCACAGTATTGTGACAGTTGAACCCGGACTCTATGACCCGCAGATAGGCGGAGTAAGATTAGAGGACATCATAGAAGTCACAAAATCTGGATACAACAACTTGACAAAGATGGAGACGCAACTAGAAATCTAAAAAAAGAGGATTCAGCCTCCGCTCATAAGAGACATCAGAATAACGTTGTCACCATCAGCTAGTTTGGTGTCCACTCCGCCAAGTTGACCCATCAAAACCCCGTTAACTGTAATGCAAAATCCGGTTTTGACATCTTTCAATCCCGGCTCATAAACATCTTTTCTGAAGGCTTTACCGTGAACCCCAGCCATCTTATTAAGCAAGTCAGAAAGGGAAGCGTTCTCCCCCAACTCGAACTGTTCCTCTCTCTTATTCACCAGATTCTTAATGTAACCAAAATATTGAACCCTAACCCTCAACCAGCCTCACCAACACACAGTCAATCACATCGTAACATAAGCGGTCAGTATATCGTTATCAAAATCTGAGGAAGAATCTTATTTATCGGTTATGTCTGTCCATGCACCATCCACACAATTGAAGAATAAAACGTGAATCCCTATTATGCGGTGGTATGTGCTGTGAAGACTGCCAGAGAATAAATAGAATCGCCAAGGAAAACAATTAAGATAATACGTGAAGTCGAAAGATAAAGGTTAATATTTATCTATCCATATCACATATTTCTCTCCAAAGTGATCAATGGAGGAATAAGATTGAGTTACGCCAAACGAATTCTTTACGTAGACTTAACAACCGGAAAAACCGAAACAAAACCCTTGAAGGAGGAACTGGCTAAAAAATACATAGGAGGCATAGGACTTGGAATGCGCCTATTTCTCGACAACTCCAAGCCGGGCGTCGACCCATTCAGCCCCGAAAACCCCATGATCTTCACCACAGGACCCCTCACTGGCACCATGGCGCCCTCAGCAGGAAACAGCTACGCCGTGGTTTCAAAATCACCGCTAACCGAAGGAATACTTGAATGCAAGGCCCACGGTTTCTTCGGAGCTGAACTAAAACGAGCAGGCTACGACGCCGTTATCTTCACAGGCAAATCTGAAAAATTAGTTTACGCATGGATCGACGACGACTCCATACAACTAATTGACGCCCAGCACCTGACGGGAAAGTCACCACACGAGACAGAGGTTGCCATCAGAGAGGAACTAGGCGATTACTACATCCGCGTATCAGCCATAGGTGAAGCAGGAGAAAAGCTTTCTCGAGTCGGTTGCATCATAAACGATGAATTCAGAGCCATCGGAAGGGGCGGCATGGGCGCCGTCATGGGATCCAAAAACATGAAAGCAGTTGCTGTTCGCGGAACAAACGACGTAAACGTGGCCAACCTCGAAGAGTTCATGGAATTCGTGCGAACAATCCACGAACGCATGAAAGGACCCGCTACAAGAAAATACAGAACACTAGGGACACCGGAGAACATCCTCGTTCTAAATGCTTTAGCAGCCTTACCCACACGAAACTTTTCTCAAGCCACCTTCGAAGGCGCCGAAAAAGTCAGCGGAGAGTACCTGAACGAGCGTTACATCAAGAAGATAATCGGATGTGCAACCTGCGGCATGCGTTGCGACCACATTGCCCTGGTTCCAGAAGGAGAATACAAAGGAACCACCTCAAGGGTGGAATTTGAGTGTTTATGGTCATTGGGACCCCTCTGCGGCGTTGACAGGTTAGATGCAATCATCGAGGCTATTTACCAATGCAATCACTATGGCATAGACGGCATATCCACTGGTGTTATAGTAGCCTTCGCCATGGACCTCTACGAGAACGGAATCATAACCAAGAAGGATACTGACGGTTTGGATCTCAGCTTCGGTAACCACGAAGCCCTAGTGGAGACGGTGAAAAGAATTGGTACTCGCAAGGGATGGCTAGGAGACATACTCGCAGAAGGAAGCATGAGAGCTGCAGAAAAGATCGGCAAAGGCGCAGAGAAATACGCTAATCACATCAAAGGAATGGAGTTGCCAGGTTACGATCTTAGGACACTCAAGACCGCCGCCTTAGGCTTTTCCGTCTCCTTCCGTGGAGCATGCCACCTCAGGTCTGGAGCTTACTCGCCTGACGTGAAGGGAAAGGTTGACCGTTTCAAGATAGAGAAGGGACGAGGAAAGATAGTGATGGACGGCGAAGATCTCTACAATGTTGTTGACTCTCTGATATTATGCAAGTTCTCAAGAGGCGTTATGTATGATGGACTCAAAGACATGGCTAACTATTACACCTTAGCCACAGGATTCAAGATGACCCCGGAGGAGCTCATAAAAGCCGGCGAGAGAATAAACAATCTTGCGAGGGTCCTGAACATCCGAGAGGGCAAAGGAACAAGGGAATATGATAATCTACCGTGGAAAATAATGAATGTGCCGGTGCCTGACGAGGGAGTTGCAAAGGGAGCTGTTGTCTCTCAGAAAGAATTTGACATTGGACTAGATGACTACTACAGCGTACGCGGGTGGACAAAGGAAGGAATCCCTACACCGGAGAAACTTAAAGAACTGGGATTGGATAATCTCGTCAGCATTGTGAAGAAAAAAATTGGTTCTAAGAACTGAAGAAAATGAGGAGAAAAAAATAAAATGCCTACAATTCATGAAAAAAAGTTTGTGTCTGGAGACCCATCTAAATGCATTGGCTGCTGCGTCTGCGAATACGCATGCTCAATGCAACACGAAAACACCTTCAACCCAACCAAATCTCGAATCCGAGCTGTCCGCCTGAACCCCTTCGTGAACCTAGCGGTTGCCTGCAGGCTCTGTGAAGACCCTCCATGCGTTGCCGCGTGCCCCCGAGATGCGTTGTCACAGTCAGAGGAGACTGGCATCATCTTAGTTGACGAAGAGAAGTGCAACGGTTGTGGCTGGTGTGTCGAAGCCTGCGACTATGGTGCCATTCAATTGCATCCTGAAAAAAAGGTAGTCTTCACCTGCGACCTCTGTGATGGTGAACCTAAATGTGTGGAATGGTGCCCCGAAGAGGCTCTGGACTTCACAACGAAGGATATTATCTCGCAAAAAGCTAGAATAAGTGCTGTTAAGAAGCTGTTCCAGGAAGCCCTGAAGAGCGAGAAATAGTGCAGAAAGTTTCGGTGACGAACGTTTCGCTTCAACGGTTGTTCGTGTATCGAGCAGTCTATACCTTGTAACAAGTTGGAGTCTGTACAGAAAAGGGCTCCAACTCGAACTTTCTTTTTTGTTCAATAATCATTATTTTCGCTCCATTTTGGTGCTTTCGTGTAGTTTTCTGTAGCTTCAAGGGCAATTCTTTTTATTTCTATCACGCTGACTATTGAGAAGCTAATTCAAAGGGACATTCAGGAGAAGGATAACATGAAACCAGAAGTTGCGACGTGGACTCGCCCCTTTCTTCATGAATTGCTGGAAGAGATACCTAAAGACGTGGAATCGTTGATTGATGTGGGTTGTGGCAGAGGAATTGTTGGAGCCATGACGCGTATTTACAGAAATCCTAAAAGATTGGTTGGAGTCGATATTTTTCAGGATTACATTGATTTCTGTAAAAAGTATAGCATCTATGATGAGCTTCATCGTTTAGACCTGAGACAAACACCATTACCGTTCCAAAACCGTGAATTTTCTGTTGCTACATGTATAGAAACGATAGAGCATTTGCCGAAAAAGCGTGGTGAAAAGCTTTTGGAGGAGCTTCACAGGATTGCTGACACAGTAATAGTGTCAACGCCCTCTGTCTATTTCAAACAACCTAAAAGCCATGTTAAATGTAATCCATTTCAAGCCCATGTTAGCAAATGGACAGTTGAAGATTTCAAGAAAAGAGGTTACGACGTGAAGGGTGTAGGAAATATTGCCGCACATAAACTTGCTATTCCAACAAGAAAATTGACTTCTAGATTCCCGCGACTTTACCAATTTTTGCTGGCGAAGACAAAAGGCAACAAATAAAATAATACGTGTTTGAGACGTTTTTATGGAAGAAACTTTAGCAAACAATGTGTTAGGTTTGTTGCCGTTTCCAGAAGTTTTGGTGTTAGTCCTTCCCCGAAGCTGGTGTCTTGTGGTTGAATCACGAGGAGGGCGATTTTGGCGGCGGTGGTCTCCGTGAGGTAGTCGCAGAAGATTCTGAGGGGCAGCGTGTGGGTTGAGATGGATGATTTTCTCATTAGTTGTTTGCTGTCGGCAAGTTTTGATGTTCCGGGTTTCTGGTTCAGTAAGCCGGCGTCGATGATTAGTATGTGGGTGGGTTTGAATTTGGTTATTGGGGCTATGAAGCTTTCGGGAACAGTTTCGGCTTCTATCAGGTACACGGACTGGGAGACGCGGTTCTGCAGGTTCCTCACTATCTCAACGCCTACAAAGTCGTCTCTACGAAATGGGTTCCCTATTCCAGCAATAACCACTCTCTCCGCTCTTGAGAGCCATTCTTTTAGGGATGATTGGATGTCAACTTTTTGTGTTTCGGAATCAGCCATGCTCACTCAACCTATCACTTACTGGAAAGGATGAAGGAAGCACTTAAAATTTGTAGTTGCCTAGGTTTTTCAGGAAAAAGCTGTTTTTCAACAATGAAGTATTATTAGTATGTTAATATGATTGCAGAAACGTGTTTTTTGTTGTTCTTTCGCTCATTTATCATGCTCCAAGCTTAATGTGATGCCTTCCCTCTTTTGTTCACGGCATAGTATGTTGTTAGGGCAACAACAATAGAAATTATGCCTACCAGTAGCGTTGGAATTATCCAATTTGGCAGATTACCAGATGTTGAATTGTCTGATTGTGAGGGTGTAACTACATTGTAGTTTAGGGTTGCTTGAGGGTTTTCAATTCCTGATGGTGGGCGTTCGTGTGCATAGACTAAAAACCTGATTGTGTAAACTCCAGAATAAACGGCAGTAAAAACAAAAAAGTCGCTTTCATTATATATGTTATACCAAATCACTTGACCTTTAGGATCGAGGATAGTAACTGAAACTAAATATGATTGTGTATCTCCCCCTCCATTCTCCCAAGTTTGAAGATTTGTAATTGTAAAAGAACCCACAAGTCGTTCATTCTTTTGCAGTTCCACATTTCTTAGAATTGGTGTAACCGGAGATAGTGGAAAGGTTTCAGAGGTTGCATAGACGACTTGATTTATTGTAACTGGCAATAAAAGAACCAACAGACTAACAAGCAAACTTTTCGAGGTTTTGCGCGCGCGCAGACTCATAATTGAAATAAACAGCTTCTTAGGTGACATCAAAATCTCCCTTGATTCTGTTTATGCAGGTTATGTCTGTAAATGACCACTACAGCCATGACAGCAAACAACATAAACAATACAGATGTCCATGATGGAAACTCTGGAATAGTTGCTATATCAACGGGATTCATCAGTGGATAGTTGTCAGTGTTGTTTTCGTATACAAAATGTGGAGTATTACCTATGCCATCACCATCATTATCCGTGCCATTATAGTCACTCCAATAGTTCCCTCTAGAACCATTATCCCAATTGTTTACGGAGATTTCATAAAGCCAAGGTGCCACTGAATGCGAATCGTCCATATCCTTTTGGTTGTTGATGAAGTTATTATGATAGATTGTGTTGTTTGAAGCACCATGACTAAAGAAGATGCCAACGGCGTTGTTTTCGAAGTTATTTCCAACTATACTACTAGGGTAATTCTCCAAAAAAACACCGTATATCGTACAGTTTGTTATATTATTGCCAGAAATAATATTAGCTGAACCTGTTAGGCTGTTGATGCCAACTTCTTGGTTTGTTATATTATTCCCCAAAAAATGATTCCCACTTGAATTACCGTAATTATTGAAATGGTCTATCATTATGCCAGTTCCCCAATCTCCACCTGAGAGATTGTTTTCGATGATGAGGTTGTTGTGAGCACCTTTCAAATTGATTCCTATAGGGTAAATGTAATTTCTAAGTATGGTGTTGCTTGAAGACTTTCGGAGTTGAATTCCGTAATTGAAATCTAGTATCCGCAAATTCTTAACGGTTACATTGGTTCGGTCTGTAAGTTTTATTCCTATCGAGACTCCCATTTCTCCCGTTATTTGCAGGGTATAATCTGCGCCGTCAATCACGATGTTGTCTCTCTCAACTATAATACCATCAATTCCAGAACCATCAATGCTGATATTTCCCAAAAAGGTGTAGACATTTCCGTCTCGCTGTATCTTATCCGTTCCCTCAACTCTTCCGTCAACTCTGATGTAGATTGTGCTTTCTGCTTTCACTACTTCTATTTGTGGAAGATAAACCAGAACAACCGAAAGCAACAGCAATACAACAAGCACAGATGCGGACTTTTCCATCTAATCATTCTCCCCCTGATTATGTTTGTACAGGTTACGCCTGTAAATCACTGCTACAGCAATGACAGCAACTAATATAACCAGTAGGGGCGTCAATGAGGGGAATTCTGGGATATAACCGATTGGAATGTATTTTTCATTTACCGCTAAGTAATCTGAGCTTGAATATCCGTTTCTACCTCCGATTGCGTACAATATGTCATTTACCACAGCAGCAGCTAATCTATCTCGAGAGGTAAGCATTGGGGTCCCATAAGTCCAAGAGTCATTTTTTGGATCATAGATTTGGGTCAGGTCTCCACCGATAACGTAGATTCTTTTGGGTGCATAATCACCACTTGTTGCAGCCACACCTGCATAACGAACTCCGTTGGGAATGGATTTTGCTTTAGTCCAAGTGTTGGATTCAGGATCATATACCTGATTAAAAGTTACCAAATGAGTTGTGTCTGAACCAGAAATTACGAATATTTTATTGTCAATTACTGCAGAAGCATACTTGAAAACAGGGTTGGGTATCGAAGCTTTTGTGGTCCATGAATCAGTTTCTGGATCGTATACTTCAGTTTCACTAACGACTGAAAAATATGGAAAAAGGTTATAGTATTTTATCCCGCCTATGAGATAGATTTTGCCGTCAACAACGTTTGCTGATAACCCAGATCTATTTGTTGGCATTAAAGTTTTGGTTTCCCAAGTGTCTGTTTTTGGATTGTACACTTCGGTGACTCCCAAGTAATCCCCGAGATTATATCCATATTCCGTTGGATTTATTCGCCCCCCAAAGGTGTAGATTTTATTATCATAGACAGCAACTGCAAAATCACATCTTGGAGACGACATAGGTTCTTTAGTGTCCCAACTATCAGTTGCTGGATCATAAACTTCGTTAGTTGCAAGAACCCCGTGTTGAGTCGGGTTAACTCCGACTCCTCCAATAGCATAAATTTTGTTTTCTACTACTGCAATCCCAAATCTGGACCTTGCAGTAGGCATAGGCTCTTTTGTTGCCCAAGAATCCTCGGGAATCGTTGATGGTTCCGTTAACTTGACAAGCACGATGGACAGAGACTCCGTGCTATCTGTTCGAGGGATATAACCAGTAAAAAAGTAAGCGCCATCCTCAGTTTCTATAATTTGCAGTGGGCTTAGGCTTGGTTGGGTTACGCCCTGATATTCAGCAGTCCATTCTGTGTTGCCGGATGTGTCTGTCTTGAAAATCAAAGCTCCAGATGGCGGGTTTTCTGATGTGGCATCAATCGTGGTTGCAACAACGTATCCTCCATCTTGGGATTCCAAAACAGAAGTGACGCTATCTATGCCTTCACTTCCATACGTTTTGTTCCACAGCATGTTCCCTTCTGAATCAGCTTTAACTAACCAAGCATCTTCCTGAAGATAAGTGATGGAATCAACAGTATAATTCCTCAACGTGCTTCCACCTAACAAGTACCCTCCATCCGAAGTTTCAATAAAACCTCTAGGAAGATCATTGTATTCTCCACCATAGTTTTCACTCCACTGAATATCACCGTCTGAATCTGTTTTGATGAGCCAAAAATCGGCATTTTCTACAACCGGAACCGTATTCTCCGTCAAGTCTGCCACAGTCAGCAATGCATATCCTGCATCATCAGTTTCTACAACTGAAATATGGATCTGAGACCAAAGGGCATCGTCTACAAACTGTGTTCTCCATTCAATGTTGCCTGCCTCGTCAGTCTTAACTAAACACACAAACCCTGTTCCAGAACCCATTATAGTGTGTCCCGTCTCAGCATATCCTGCTACTGCATATCCTCCGTCGCTGGTTTTGATAAGAGACGTGGCTAGAAAGGGAGTGACTTCGGTTGAGTAGCTCCTGTTCCATTGCACATTTCCCGCTGGATCGGTTTTAAGGAGATTGAATAGTGTTCCGTTTGGACCTATAAAATTGGGCCAAGGTGTTCCTTGTCCAGCTAAAACATACCCTCCATCCTCCGCTTGCACGATAGCATTGGCGAAGCTTGTGAATTCTGCTTCGGTTCCGTAAGTTTTTTCCCATTGAATATTGCCAGACGAGTTGGTTTTGAGAAGCAGGAAGCCTCCATCTTTGCCTCCTGTTAGCGCGTAGCCTCCGTCGGCAGTTTGTGTTACAGATTTTCCTCTTCCTAAAGAGAACGGCCCGATGTCTTTAATCCATTGTGTTGGTGGATTCGCTGCTGCTACCATTAACTGGGCTACATTTGCCGTCGACAGCAAAAGTGCCGAAATAATGGCTAGTGCTACTACCGCTTTACTCATATCCTATCCGACCTACATTTGCGCAGCCTAAATACTCCCCGTTTGTAAATGATGGCTAGTGCTGTAACCACAATTAACATAATCAGCATGGGCGTCCACACTGGAAACTCTGGAATTACGAAAATGTTAGCTGGTGTCATAAGAGGATAATTATCTGTATGATTTCCATTACAATAGTTTTCATAAACTAGGTAGGGTGTGTCGCCTATTTCGTCACTGTCATTGTCTATGCCGTTGTAATTGCTCCAGTAGTTACCTTCTTTGCCGTCATCCCAACAGTCGATGCCACACACACATCCCTGATCCTCAACAGGAACTGCGTTGTTTATGAAGTTGTTGTGGTGAAAAGTGGTGTCAGTCACATTAGTTGCATACCATCCCGTACCTACATACCATTCCGTACCTCCAATCATAATGCCAATACTGCAGCTTGATATGCTATTTGCGTAGAAGGTGTTACCGCTACAATTCTTTTTAAGAACAAATCCATAAGTGCTGTTTGCAATAATATTTGCGCACACTATATTGTCGGGGGACTCGAGGAGCATGATTCCCCGCTCATTTTCCACTACAGTATTGTCAACTATAGTATTATCGGAAGATAACTCAAGTTCTATTCCGCTGCCTCCACCTTTCACCGTGTTTTCGGCTACAATGTTTTGGGAAGAACCGTAAAGCCAGATTCCCTGATGATGACTTATTTCTATTATATTGTTTCCAGAAATATTGCAGTTGTTTGAATGCAAAAGATGGATTTCAACTTCAACACTTCGGATAGTAAAACCTGTTACCGTTACATTGTCTTCTCGATTAATCAAAACGTTTGTTCCCGTATGGCCGCTACGTATTATTGTGGTGTCTTTGTCTTCCCCTATAAGCGATAAGGGTCTGTTAATGACAAGATTTCCACCATAGGAACCGCTTTTCACAAACACTGAATCCCCAATATCAGCACTAATAATTGCTTCTTGTATAGTAGCATAATCATCTGGAACAATAATCGTTCTAGACTCTGCTTTCACTATTCCATTTTGTGGAAGAGAAGCCAGAATAAAGGAAACTAACAGCAATAAAGCAAGCACAGATGCGGATTTTTTCATTTAATCACTCTTTCTCCGGATTATGTTTGTACAGGTTACGTCTGTAAATCACTGATACAGCTATGACAGCAAATAACATAATCAATACAGATGTCCATGAGGGAAACTCGGGTATGATGCCTCCGGCTGCTTGGTTGTTGCAGGAGGAGAGTTTTCCGGTGTCAGCCCATACTGTGACTAAGAGGGCGTAAACGCTGCCGGGATATGTCTGGTTCAGATACAGCATTACTTCCCATAACGGATACAGCACATAAGGCTCTCTTGGGGAGGGCACCAGCCAAGCTTCTGTTCGTTCTTCAGTTACGTTGAAGTCGCTTATTTCAACGCCGCCAGGCATAGTGTATGAGTAATTCTGTATGTGGTTCATTGCTATGTTGATGGCCTGTTCTTGTGAAATGTTCACGGTTGTGTCGCCTATCGTGTAGATGATGCCGCCATCGTTTAGGGTGGAGAAAACCCCGTTGCTGAAACCAAGAGATAGCAGAGGGTATTCGCAGCCATTATAGACATGTTTCCAGTCAAATGATGTTTCTTTAATCCCCCAGATTCCTCCATTGCTTATGGTTAGTTTGATGTCGCCTGCTGTTACGGTCATGTTTTTTGTTGGATCAGCATCGGTTAGAGTGTTTTTTATCGGCTCTAAATCTTGTCCAGTGTGGGTCTGGTATTTGTCAAGAAAACTGTTGGCTGCATCAATCAGGTTTGCGTATTGGCGGTCGCTGATAACTGACCCATTTTTTGGAGTTACCACACAGAAGGTTAGCTCATCATTTTCGATCCTGCAAGTCACATCTATTATGCTTTCTTCTGATTCCAAAGTGTAGGTTACACGCTCTGAAGCAGCACCGACTGACAGAAATGCGGGCAACTCTGTCTCGCTATATTTTGTGAACGTTACATTGTATTGTGAAATGTCGATGGGAAGCACATTTTCTATAAATGGCAGAGCCTTTTCCCGAGCAGTGGATTCCACTGAATAAGCTTTTGACACCTGCAGAATCGGAAACACAATAACAATTAACAGGATAACCATCACAAATTTCTTCAAATCAACTCCTCCAACGATTGATTTTTTGTTAGTCTCCGCTTATAGATGACCACAGCAACCGCAAACACAGCAAGTGCAAAAAATAGGAGCACCCATGATGGAAACTCTGGGATTGCATCGGTTCCGATTATTTCCACTGTTTTGGCGCTGTGGTTGTAGGCGAAGTATATGTAGGTGTTGTCTGCGTCTTCGTTTACTGTTGGAGTTACAGGATTACCCTCTACCAGAACAGTCCAGTTGTTTTCAGTATCCAAGAGATCTTTTGGCACGGTTACTCTGCAGAAGCCTGTTGTTCCATCTTCGCCATCTACATTAAACCGTAGTAGGGCGCCTTCGTCAGGATTGAAGCTGAAATCTGAAACCGTGAAGTTGCTGGTGACACCAACGAAGTAGCTGGTCCACTCCCATACACCAGCATCAAAGAATTCAATTGGAACCATAAGCGGATAACGATCCACATTTCCTTCGTTTATGAAGAAAGGTGTGTCTCCTATTCCTGAGCCATCTATTTCCAAGGCATTCGGATACCTCGTTACGTAATCGCTCCAGTAGTTTCCTTCAACACCATTATCCCAAACATTTGTCTCAGCACGTCTCCAAAACCAAGGGTTAGAAACCTGAAGTCCATCCGACACTTTATTGTCAATGAAATTGTTGTGGTAAAAGGTGTTGTTTTCAGCACCAGATAGACGGATGCCCCAGCCGTTGTTTTCAATTAAAGTATTTCCAATAAAACGGTTTTCGTCGCAATCAATGTTATTGTGGCCAAGGATATTGATGCCTGCGTAGTGATTGTCCGCTATACGGTTATGGGTTACATTGTTGCCGTTTGAGTACAGAAGTTCTACTCCACAATTACTGTTTGCCGTTATGTTATTTCCAGAAACAATGACACCTTTTGAATTAGTTAAACTGATGCCAACTCCTCTGCTGTTTGCAACATCATTTCGGATAATTGTAATACTGTTGGACCCCGCGACGGAGATGCCTGTCACATGGTTTCCGATAACTTTGACATTTTGAGAACTTTTAATGGAGAGCCCAGTTCCGCTGTTCTCTATGTTATTGTGTGTTATCATCGAGTCTGTTGTGGATACCAGCAGTATACCTTCAGGGTTGTTAGTGAGGTTTAGGTTTTGAGCCGTTATGTTTGTGCAGTTTATGATCCCTACAAACCCCGCGTCAGCAGGAACAACCTTGCTGTGCTGGTTAACCCAATAATAGACAGGTTTGCCGTCAACAGTGTTTGAGGCATCAATATCCTGAACAACATCTGAAAGGGCATTAGATGCGACGTGAATAGTTTCATTGTTTTCGTTCAAACGGTTGTTTCTGAGCATGTTGTTTGAGGAGCCCTCGAAATAAATGCCACAGTTGTTGTTTGTTATGTTGTTGCCAGAAACAACGTTGCTGTTCGAAAAATGGAGTAGGATGCCGTATTCGCTGTAGTCGGTTATTTTGTTTCCGATAATATTGTTATTTGAAGAATTCCAAACCCAGAAACCGACAGGATAACCGTAATTGGTGGCTCCGGATATGTCATTTCCAGAAATAGTGTTACCAGAAGATTCGTCGAAGAAAAATCCATGATTGAAATCTCTTATTTGCATATTCTTGATTGTCACGTTACTTCTTCCTGCCAAGTCTATTCCACTGTAAAGGTATTCATGCGCTTGAATTGAGTATCCACATCCATCAATTACAACATCATCCCGTTCAACCTTAATCCCAGCACCAAATGGAACAGAACCTTTGTAGAAGTCAATGTTGTCGGTGAGGGTGTAAACATTTCCATTTCGATGAATCTTATCTGTTCCCTCAACACTTCCATCCGCCCTGATGTAAATTGTTTCTTCCGCCTTCACTACTCCAATCTGCGAAAAAGAAACCAAAACAACAGAAAGAAACAGCAATAGGACAAGTATAGATGCAGACCGTTTCACTGCCCACCCCTCCTATGCCTCTTTTCATGAAGTTTTCGTCTGTAAATGACCCCTACAGCTACCACTGCAATTAGCATGTTCAGCATTGGCGTCCATGATGGAAACTCTGGGATTACGCCAAGTATCTCATGTTCTGAAATGTCATGGGGTTCCATAAGCGGGCAAGAGTCTTTGATGGCGTAGATGTTTGAGTAAGGGGTGTCTCCTATGCCGTCGCCGTCAGCATCCGCACCAGTGTATTCGTTCCAGTAGTTGCCTTCGGTGCCGTTGTTCCAATAAATGAGGTCGAAACTTAAAACAACGCCTTGTTTGATGTTGTCTACGAAGTTGTTGTGGTAAATTGTGGTGTTGGTTGAGCCAGAGAGCTTAATTCCGTATTCTTTGTTTTCGGTTATGGCGTTTCCGACGATGTAAGCATTTGGAGATCCGGCGAAATTGATGCCGGTCTCTTTGTTGTTTGTTATTCTGTTTCCAGTAATGATTGTGCCTTCAGCGTTCCATGAACGGATGCCATCCTTGGTGCTTGATGTTATGTTGTTTTCTGTTATGATGTTGCCGACGCATTGTTCGTACCGTGCAGAGAGCACGATGCCGTAGTTGTTGTTTGCTATATGATTTTTTGTTATCAGCGAGTTGTTTGTGGCAACCAGCAGTATGCCTTGCCCATTATTGGAGATGTTTTGGTTTTGAACTGTTATGTTTGTGCAGTTCACTAGGGCTACGTATCCGGCGTCTGATGGCACAGTTTTGTCTTGTTCGCTAACCCAGTAGACGATGGGTTTGCCGTTTATCGTGTTTGATGTGTCGATGTCGTTGAAGTAGTATGTCATTTGAACTGATGTGTCGCATGGTAGCCAAAGGTTGTATGTGTTGTTGGTCAACTGGTTATTTCTAAAAACGTTGTTTGAGGAGTGGCTGAGGTAAATGCCGTAGGTGTTGTTTGCGATGATATTTCCCAGAAAAATGTTGCTGCGTGAGAATATCCAGGAAGTTATTCCATATTTGTTGTCGGTTATGGTGTTTCCGGAAAGTCTAATATCTGTACAGCCATCCAGTGACAGCGCATAAGTGAATTCGATGCCATGAGTGAAGTTTCTGATGTGCAGATTCCTTATTTCCACATTGTTTTCTGCCTGAAACCAAATACCTGTGCGAGTTCCATTTCCTTGAAGGGTGTAGCCTGCTCCGTCAATAACTATGCAGCTGCGGAAGACTACGATGCTGCCCACAATGTTTTCTGTGAACGTGTAGAGGTTGCCGTTGCGCTGAATCTTGTCTGTTCCATTTACGTCTCCGTCCTCAGCAATCTGGATGCTGTGATCGGGCACCGCAGCCGGAAAAAAATTGGCAGAAACCAAACCAACAAACTGTAAACTACAGCACAACGAAAGAGCCAGAAAAAGTAGAATAAATGAAGATACAATTTTCTTCATATTAGACACTCTAACAAACTATTCTACCATCAAGAACGCATAAAAGGATTTTTGTAAAGATTTCTTGACCAAATAAATGAATCGTATTAAATTTTTAGTCAAGAATTCTTGACTAAACGATTCTCTAGTCTTCAACAGGCTACGGAGGCAACATTTCAAACATGGAAACAAAAAATGTGAAACATTAGCACTCTTAGGAAAGAAAAATAATTGGAGTCAAAAAAAGCCTGTTCAGTTTTTGGCTTGTGTTGTTAGGTTATTGTTTAGGAATTTTGTGGCGTCTACTCGGAGTTCGTCTAGCGCCATTTCTTTTGGGGTGAAGCCCATGGCTAATCCAAGCAGTTGGGGATAGTGAAGCACTGGGATTCCGAATTTCTCGCTTAGGAGCTTTTCTATTCTTGGCTGATTGATGTCGAACATTATGTGACAGAAGGGACAAACGGTTATCAGAGCCTGAGCATTCACAGCTTTAACATTACGAAGTTTATCTCCAGCCAGATACAACGGAATCTTGTCGTTCACGCCGATTATCGGGGCTCCGCAACAGT
>Ga0315549_1003229_pt1 | contig 14756 bp, 9 predicted proteins | sample SalMarSW160200MG_FD_203101 | JGI IMG/M metagenome (GOLD analysis project Ga0315549, IMG submission 203101) | Salt marsh sediment microbial communities from the Plum Island Ecosystem LTER, Massachusetts, United States - Salt Marsh Sediment SW1601-200 ... | reverse complement strand
CATAATGCCAGCCACTGCAACCAACATAGTACTTCACCGACATATTGCCCTCACACCCGATTTTTATAGTTACCTGATTCCTCAGAAATAACCGCCCCATAAATAATGACAGAAGAAGCTACGCCTGGCAATAACCCCGATTTCATCGGAGCAAGTATTGACTTCAGTCCATAATACGTCCACAATAAACACCCGTGGAAATACTCTTGATATTCCTATTCGCCCTTCTGGGCCTGGCAGTGGGCAGTTTCCTTAATGTGTGCATCGACCGTCTGCCTCGGAATGAGTCCATTGTAAATCCGCCATCTCACTGCCCGGTTTGCCAGCAAAAGCTAACCGCTAAAGACCTCATCCCCGTATTCAGCTACCTCAGGCTTCGCGGTCGTTGTCGGTACTGCCAGGCGGCCATACCCCGGAGACTATTCTGGGTGGAGCTGGCCACCGCCGTGATATTCGCTCTCCTGTACTGGCATTACGGCTTAAGTGTGGAACTGGGAGTTATGGCCTTCTATGCCTGTCTATTCATTATCATTTTCGTCGTTGACCTGGAGCACGGGCTCATCCTGAACAAGGTGGTTTATCCCGGCATGGTCGTGGCTTTGCTTCTGGCTTTATTGCCTCAGGCCGGGCTTGCCCCGCAGATAGGTACCAGAGTTGCCTACGCCGCTCTAGGCGGAGGCATTGGCTTTGGTATATTCCTATTGATTGCCATAGTCTCCCGTGGCGGCATGGGCTGGGGAGATGTTAAGCTAGCTGCTTTGATTGGTCTGGCTACTAGCTTTCCTCTGGTCTTTCTCGCCATTATTATGGGGGCTATCCTCGGTGGTATAGTAGCCGTGGCTCTGGTGATAGCTAAAAAGAGAAAACGCCGGGAGACAATCCCCTTTGGTCCCTTCCTTGCCCTAGCCGCCATGATAACGTTGCTCTGGGGAAGTAATATACTCAACTGGTACCTGGGACTGATGTGACTCAGGGCGGGCTCACTTTCTTCTGAACAGGGCAAAGAAACGGTCCTGATATTCCGGGAATAGACCCCAGCGGTTTAACTCAACCACCAACTCCGGGGCTCGGGAAAGGTTGTGACTTGCTTTCTCGAAAAGCTCTTCAATGTAATCTCGGGCACCCTGGGGCACTCCACTGGCATCGATGTCTAAAAAGCCCCGGCGATTAAATTCGGCCATATTAGTGCGAACCGACTTATTAGTTAGCTCATAGATGAACATGAGCAAGGATACATCCCATAGTTCCTCCACTCCCTTTATTATGGTGCTTAAGGGGTTATGCTGCTCCTCTATTTGGGAGCTGAGCTTGTTTATCACCTGCCTGATAGGCTCGGAGACAACGTTCATCCCCCCGGGTTCGTTCTTATATCGGTAAAAAATGCCCGATTCATCAGGGCGCTCCCGAGCCATCATAGATATGTATCTTTTTGCCTGCTCGCTAAAGCCTTCGACATTGACCAGGTAAGCAGGAGTAACAATTTTGGGCCTTTCCGCAACTACCTTTCCATCTCTGACCACACTAAGGTTTCCCACCAGTTCAGTGACAACATAATAATCAATGACAGAACTGCCAAAAGTGTCCAGTTCTTGTCGTGGTGCTCGGACTAATTCCGTGTGTTCCAGAGCATATTTAATTCTGTCATCCGTCTCCATATCAATTCCACCATTCTACATTTTAAATAAACATCTTGACCGTGTAAAAGTTATGCCTTACTTTATCCTTGCCGGCAATTATGCTGCCCATTTCGGTGCTATGACCGGGGACGAGGTATTCCACATCAAGCTGAGACAGCTCATCAATGCTCTTCCGCAACAAGGAATGACTGCCACCAGGGAAGTCAGTCCTGCCTATGCTGCCAGCAAAGACCACGTCACCGCTGATCAATATTTTATCCTCTTCTAGATAAAGGGAAACAGAACCGGGAGAATGTCCCGGGGTAAAGATAACCTTGACCGCCACCTTATCATCTTTAGCCCCCAGAGATAAATCGCCCTCCTTAAGGTAAAAGGAAGGATTAACCTGCGGCGGCTTACCGCCGAACATTTGAAAGAAACTCATCCCCATCGTGCGATAAAATTCATCCTCCTCCTGGGATAAAGTAAACAAAGCACCACTTTTTTCCACCACCAATTCAGCGGCTTCAATATGGTCGGGATGGCTATGGGTGGCAATCACCAGACCAATATCCTCCATTTTGAAGCCATCCTTCTCCATAGCCTGAGCCAGCGAATCAAGACAGGGCTCCCCAAGCTCATTCCTGGCATGGCCAGGGTCAACTAATACGTGCTGACGCTCTCCCCTTAAAACCGAGGGCCAGAGAATGGCATTGCAGTTATTTCCTCTGCCCTGCCATACATAACAATAAAATTTCTCCGTTAACTGCACAGATTTATGATAAATCATCATTATCACCCAAACTCGCTTTGTTGAACCCCCCAATATTATAGGCTAAAATGCACTGCTAAGGCTAATCTGAAGTAGGGAAGAAGTCAGTAGCCAGTAGGGGTTACTTTTGATCGCTGAATTCTGACTACTGACTACTGATTTCAGTGTTTAGGATTTAAATCGTATGGGTGAGCTAAAGAGTGCCTGGGAAATTGCTCAAGAGAAAGCAAATAGATTAGGCAAGCTGTCAGCCGAGGAAAAGGAACAGCAAGAAATACAAAGTTATCGCCAGATCGGTCAGGTTCTGGCACAAAAATGGCTTGACGATGCCCAACAACTTGATATTACTGCGGAGCTCAACAAGCACGAGGAAAAGGAGAGAGAAATCATAAAGCAGGCCGTAATCGGACACCTGGTAGAGGCTATCGAGTTTACAACTACCCTGAGTATAAATAACGTGAAAAGGGTCATCGAGGCGATAAGCAGCTTAGAGCCTGAATTGCAGCCAAAGGCAGAGGAAATAGGCCAGCTTGTTCAAGAGTATGAAGGGGCAGAACAAAAGATAAGACAGGAACTAGAAAGCGACTACAGGGAAACCCTGCACCAATTGAGAATCTCAGGAACAGCAGTAGATGCTATCAATATCGAAGCCGACCACAAATGGCAACTAGCCCTGCAGGGGCTCGTTGAAGCTTTTACCCCAAGGCTCAATGATTTGAAGCGAGCATTAATCAGCTACTAAATATTCCCGATAATTTGTCATGGGGCGCAAAGCTCCAGCCGCTGAGTGTAAATTCCTTGGCGGCGGTCGTAAGTGGACTGGATGGCCTGAACCCGGTACTTCTCCCCCGAGATGCCACAGCGCTCGTCGGTAACCTCGACGACATCGAAGAGCTCCTGACCACAGTTGGTGGGGATAACGAGATTGCCACGCTGCGCTCGCAATGACGCCTTCCTTAAGAGGGCGTCGGCCCTCTCCTGAGCCCTGGCGGCATCCTGAAGGTTGGGGTCATAGTCCTGCTCCAGGATATCGATGGCGAGCTGCAGCAGATCCCAGTCAAGTGCTTCTTCCAGGATACGGTCGTCGGAGACATCCCTTCCCAGGGCACGGGAACGGGACAGGGTTACCGCTTGGGTATATTGGCCTGCCAGGATGACGTGGTCGGTGCCGTAGGAGTAGCAGCCTTCCTCATCCGCCAGGGGGTTCTTGGTGAAGGCCTCCTGGCCACGGAATACGAGCTTGTCGGGGACAAATGCTAACAGGCGCCTGATGGCGGTGTCGCCGGGCGTGCCCGGGTCGAGGGCGAAGTCAGGGTAGAAGTTATTGATGGCGGAGGACTGGGGCTTGGGCGGGGTGTTGGTCAATTTAATGCCGGCACGGGCTAAGAGCTGGTAAAGGATCTGCCAGACGTTTTTGGGGTTGACTTCGTCCTTGTTCCACCTCATCTGGTAGCGGGCGGTCCAGCGGTCCATAAGGCCCCAGCCGTCCAGGCAGGTGAGGATGAAGCGGGACATGTTGGGTTTCGAAGAGTACTCCCAGGAATCAATCCAGAAAGTGCCGGCCTCGGACGTCTCGTTGCCTGCCGTAGTCTTGTAGCCAAGCTCGAGGACGATTTCGCTGCGGAAGCGAAGCGAAGCGAGCTCGCCCTCCCCTGGACTGGCGTACTGGCCTTTGGAGTTGTTGAGCTCGAGGACAAGAGCATGGGCGGGTACAAGACCCGCCCCTACAGACTGGGAAAGAGCGACGATGTCTTTGGTCAAGTCGAGGGGCGAGTCGGTGGGGCGGGGGGCTCTCCAGACTCCGTCGGGGCTTTCCATCCACCAATAGTCGGCGGTGCTCTGGAGCCTCAAGCCGTAATTAGATTGCCACGCTCCGCTCGCAATGACAGGGTGGGGCTTGGGCTCGGTGAAAGTGGTATCGCTCCAATATGTGCCCTTTACCGTATGACAGGTGAGTGGGCGGGTGTAGGCGGTGGTACCGGTGAACTTCTCCACGGCCACGATACGGTTTGTTTCATAGGACTGGGCCGATGCGGGGAGATGGCAATCGGGGTACTGGTAGGTGATATCCTCTCCATCGGGGGACATAAGGAAGCTCTCCAGGGCATGGAAGTTATAGGTATTGGAAAACCAGGTCCTGAAAAGGTCGTAGTGGTTATAGGGAGAATCGGACTCCTTGCCGGCGAAGACGACCTCAATGGCCGGCCAGAAGGGATTATAGGTAGCTCCGATACCGTAGGTTTCAAGTAACGGGTGGGCCTCATCCTGCCAGGTATGCTGAGTGGCGGCCTGGCTGGAAGTGTCAAGGACGATACCGTTAAGCTGAGCGGGGGAGCTCGATTTGATAGCGAAACAGACGACGTTGTTGCTTGTGGCCCACCAGCAAGCCGCCAGGGAAACGACCTCAGTGTAGGCTGCGAGTTGGGCGTTTGTCCAGTCAACGCCGTAGTTATGGCTGTAATATTTACGGAGGGTGTTATCCGTCTTGCGGTAGAAGATATAAACCTTGGCTCCATAGGCGGCGATGGCACAGGGACCGTCGCAGTCGGTGGCTATTTCAGTCCACTGGGAGAAGTCGGAGCTCGGGCCGGGGTCGGTGATTTTCTGGTAAAGGAGGGTACCAGACCCTCCACTACGGATGCGGTGCATGGAGCCCTGGCCGTCGAAGGCGAGGCCGTGATGGTTGTCGGGTTCGCTGCCTTCATAGAGCCTGGTCCAGGAAAGCCTTTTGATGCCCTGCTCGTAATCATAGACCTTAGCCTCGACGTAAGGGAGGCGGTGAGGCTTCTTCTGGGCGGCTAGCAAGGTGGCTAATAGGGTTCTCATTGTACCTTTAAGTAGTCAGTAGTCAGTAGTCAGAATTCAGAAGATTCCTCCACTGGCTACGGGATTCTGTATTCTTGTTACTACCACCTGGCTTAGGATTTGTCATATTTTGCTTTGTCATTTTGATTTTTGACTTTTGATTTTTAAATTCCGACCACCTTCAGCCACCTCTGCACCGTTCTCGGGCTCACTTCAAATATGCGGGCAACTTCCTTAATGCTTTTTCCTTCTCGCTTCAACTCCATCATCCTCTCGGCTCGCCTGCTCTTCAAGAACCTCTCCTTCCCCCAGGGCTCTTCTTTAATGCAATCAGGAAAGGGGCAGTTAAGACAGGAGGGAAAGAGCTCACAGCCCTTATCTTCGTAGGGGAATTCCTCGGGCAATAAATCCCACATCAATTTACTTTCCATGATTGAGCATAAAATTAGCACTTTTGTTCTAAAAGAGCAAGGGAGTTTTGTCCTGTTCCGCCCCTTCGAGGCGCTTCGAAGCGGAAGGAATCCCTCCTTGAATATCCCCCTTAAGATAAGGGGGATAAAGGGGGTTATGATTGCTGCAGAGCATTTATTTGTAACTCCCCTGGCCCCTCTTATCCTAAGAGGGGAAATCTTCTGACTTCTGGCTACTGACTTCTGTTCCCGACTTTCAGGTGGGGGGACAACCCCCACGACACCGGTGGGGCAACGCATCCCCTATACCTCGCTATATCAGGTATATTGACAAAGGAAATCTGGCTGCTATAATAAATCCAGGCTATTTGGCAAATTACCAATTACCTATTGACAAAATAGAGCAATAGTTTTAAAGTAGAGGGTAAGGTAGGCCTGAGGCCTAGTATTATGGTTTTGGGCGAAGAGTTTGTGTTTGAACTTTAATAATTGAATATTGTTCGATGACATCCACCTGTCGTTCTGAGCCAGCCCCGATTACATCGGGACAACTATGGATAACAGAATGACATTACTCAATAAATATAGAAAGGAGGTGATGCCTATGACAAAGTCCCGAAGCGAGTCGCCATTGCTCTTGCTCCCCCTCTTAAGCTAAGAGGAGCCAGGCAACTCCAAAATTCCCCTCTTAAGATAAGAGGGGCAAGGGGAGTTATGAAGGCAGAGCGGGGCATACCAAAGGATTCGCCGAGGGGAAGAGAACAATGCCTGGCCCGGGCAGAAACAGTGTTAAATGTAGTGCGAGGCTTTAGCCTCGTGCAGAATAAGGAGCACGACCCTGAAGGGCCGCACTATAGACCAAGGAAAATGGGCAGCCTGATAATGAGGCAGGCTTAAAATTTGGGTTTACTGAAGAAAAATGTTTCCAATGACTCAAGCCTGGAGTGGTCGACCCCGGGCAAGAGTGAAGATAAGTTGGATACCTATAAAAGGAGGAAATAATGACTAAAACAAGAGCATGGCCAGTGCGGGCGATGTATATGCTTATCGCTGCGGCACTGGTCATTAGCCTGATAATTGTAGCAGCACCCGCCCAGAAGGTAGCTGCCGACCCCGATCTCAGCGAGTGGGACGAGGTTTCTACCCCGGCTATGATGGACGACTGGGTCCTGGCGCCGGAGTTCTCCATTAGTGGCTTTGCCGCAGGCGCGACAGCGCTCTATGTCATTGGCATAGGCTATGGAGACAATAACAAGGATGTTGGGGCCTCTAATGTCCCTCAACTACTGAAGTCCACCAACGGTGCTGCCACCTGGAAGAACCTCACCACCGCACTGACAGACGAGGTTACCGAGCAGGACCTTGGCGACATTGTTACGTTGGTGAAAGTCGCCTGCGACTATGCCGACCCCAGCTTTGTGGCTGTGGCCCTCACTGTTACTGGGGACGATCTGCACGTGTTCATCTCCAATGACGGCGGCACGACCTTCCGGGACACGGGCGTAGTTAACGACGCTTTCATTGCAGTCGGAGTCTTCGACTTCGCAGTCTCCGGCGAAGTGGCCGGCGTGCGTAACATCGCTATCGCCGGTACTGATTGGGCGGGTGGTGCCCTGCTTTTCCGCTGCCTGGCTATTGGAGATGTCGGGACCGGCTGGGAGGATGTCACCCTATATGATGGCTGGGATGACGAGGGCGAGGCTACTGCATTCACCTCGATAGCCGTTGTCGCCTTCAAGTTCGCACCCAGTTGGGCCACGGACAATACCGTCCTGGTCCTTACTGTTAACAATACTAGTGACAATGTGTACCTCCAGTCCGGCACCTGGGGAACGATCGAAGCCTGGAACGACGAGGCAGGCTTTGAGGATGCCGTGAAAATACTTGCAACAGCGAAACCCATCCCACTCGCCGCCATTGCCACACTGGTAGCGGGCATAAACACCCCCCTGGACTACTCCGGCCAGGACAGCGCCAAGAGATACGTCTGGGTGAACGTGAACTACCTTGGTGGTGCTGGTAATATTACGCCAATAGGCGAGATATTCCGCGTGAAAAACAAGTCCGTTAAAGCCATCGGGCAGCAGGTTGAGGGCACGCCCTGGCTGACCAATGTGTCTTACCTCGGCTACATAAGCGAGGGTAAGGCTATCGCCAGCCTGCTGGGCGACGGAACTTTTACGAACACGGAGTGCTGCGAGGGCGTCCAAGTCTATCGCAATGACTCCATCACCGACATGGATATCTGCTGCCTGCCCTGGGACGAGGCGTGCAAGCCGCCCACGGGGAGACTTGTCATGGCGGCATTCTACGTGAGCGCCGGCAAGGCTTATGCCGTTGCCCTATCAGGTGCAGACTATGAAGAGGGCGCCTGGTCGGTGAGCTTCGACGATGGAGATACCTGGAACCAGCTCAGCCTGGTCAACACCTGGATTGACTACCTGTCGGATGTCGCCGTATCGCCCGGCCCTGAGGGTAACCCCTGCAACAAGACCATGCTGGTCAGCGTGAACCTGAAGGATATGACGGAAGCTTGTAACTGCACCGGGAATTGCACAGGCTGCGACAGCGTCTGGCTGAAGGCCGAGAACCTTCCCGAGGCTGCGGAGTACAGCGGTCAGTGGTTGAGGACCTGGTGCGGCCAGCTCGAAGGTAATAACAACGACTTTGCGTTTTCCAAGGGTCCGGAGCATGGCCTGCTCAGACTGGCTCCCGAGGAAACGACCGGCGACACCGTGTATCTCCTTGACCGCATGACCAGCACCATATACTGGAACGAGCTGGAAACCCTGGCTTGCTGGAAAAAGAGAAGCGCCACTGGCATAATAACCAACATCGTTGACCTGGGAGTGAAAGACGAGAGCACCATCTACGCTCTGGGCCAAACTGGCTCCGTTGCCATGTCCGATGACCACGGCGCTGCTCCTAGCTGGGAAGAGGCGGTGGACAGCGAGGTGAATCAGGGCTGGACCATCGCCGTTCGGGGCGAGGATATACTCGTCGGCGGCCGGGGTGGAGATGTTTCTTACTCCGACGATGGCGGCGAGACCTTCACCGAGCTGAAGGATGTCGATACCTCGGGCTACGTCACGGTGGCCTTTGACAGCTACTTCGACGCCAACGACACGGTCTATGCTGCCATATACAAGAGTACTTTGACAGGCGGCGGCGTCTACCGCTGGGTCATCGACGAGAGCCCTGCGTGGAGAGACCTCCAGGCTACGCCAACCGGCAACGAGTTGCTCGGTGGTCCTCCTCTTCCTATAGGCGACACGGGACCCTATACGCTTGCCTTTACCGGCCTGGTGGTGAGCTATCCTGATGGCAACCCCATGACCGACGCTGACACCGGCGGCGTTCTCTACGCCAGCTATGTCCTCGATACAGGTGACACCGGCGTGGCTCGCAACCTCAGGCCTGCTGCCGAACTATGCTGCGAGGAAGCCGACTGGGACTACCTGGCTGTAGGACTCACTCCCGACGTAGAAGGCTTCGAAGCGATGCCCCAGGCACTGAAGATGTGCGGCTGCCTGACCCCAGACAGCAACAGCAAGCTCTTTGCCATCGACTGGTGGCAGGAGTACGACATGAAGGATGCCGAAACCGGCACTGTCTGGACCTTCGAGGACTGCTATGCCAAGGCAGCTCCCGAGCTCAAATCTCCCGCCGACGGCGCACCCATTGATTCGGACCCCTGCTACTGCTGGAACGTGGAGGTTATCCTCAATTGGGAGCGCCAGTGCAATGCCTGCTCCTACGACATCCAGGTCGCATTGGATGAGGATTTCGCCCAAGTACTATACAACATAGAGGATACTACACCGTCCAAGGCAAAGGACCCCAGCTACGTCATCACCACGGGATTCCTTGACTGCGACCACACTTACTACTGGCGGGTCAGAGTTGCCGATGCCGAGACCGGTCAATATATCACCAGCTGGTGGTCTGAAGCGTGGAGCTTCACGGTTGCCCCTGGTCCGGGTACCGGTATCGTCCTTATCACTCCTGAAGCCGGAGCTACCGACGTGGCCGTAACCGATGTCGCCTTTACCTGGGTTATAACGGCGTCCGCCGATGAGTTCGACTGGGTACTTTCGACCAATGCCGACCTCAGCAGTTCTGTCGAAAGCCAGACCGGGCTGACGGACACAGCCTACACCTGCACCAAGACGCTTGGCTACGACACCACCTACTACTGGCAGGTGACTGCCAAGAAGGACGGTACCGAAGTAAGCAAGAGCACCACAGGCACCTTCCGCACGATGGTTGAGCCAGAGGGTCCAGTTACACCGGTAACACCGGCAACTCCCCCCTGGGTCTGGGTGGTTATCGCCATCGGTGCTGTCCTGGTGATTGTGGTAATAGTGCTTATCTTCAGGACACGGCGGGTATAAGCACACCCCACCTGATCCTCTCTTAAGGGAGAGGTCAAGGTGATTTCAAAGGGGGGGCGACTCTTAGAGTCGCCCCCTTTTCTATTCTGAGCCCCCTCTTAGGATAAGAGGGGCAAGGGGAGTTACGAATAAATACCTTGCAGCGATCATAACCCCCTTTATTCCCCCTTATCTTAAGGGGGATACTGGAGTGCAGCGTGAAATCCTAAATCCCAAGCACCAAATTCCAAAAATAGTAGTCAGTAGCCAGAATTCAGAAGATTCCCCTACTCGCTACTGGATTCTGCATTCCTGTTACTACCACTATTTTGGCATTTTACATTTCAGAGGGGATTGTTTGGAGCAGAGCGACTTTGGGATTTGGAATTTAGCTATGGGGATTGCCACGCCCCCATAAATCGGACTCGCAATGACATATAATATGAAGAAAACTAGACTTGACACCCCTTTTTACCTTAGTGGCATTTTCGTCTATAATATAGAGAGATGATTCAACTGCAATTGCTATTTCGACTGGTCATCGTTCTTGTCGTCTGCCTAATGGCCATGGCCTTGCCGGCCGTGCCAGTACAAGGCCAGTGTGAGAGGCCCGCCATCGACCTTTCCCCCGACTCCGGAGTCCCCGGAACGGAGGTCGAAGTCTATGGCCAGCACTTTGATGTGGGCAGCTATATTGACATCCTTTATGACGGGACGATAGTAGCCACAGGCAGGACCACCATCAGGAGAACTTTCACCATCACCTTCACCGTTCCTGAAGGTCACATGGGAGCCCGCAAGGTACTCGCCGACGCATACACTAAGACCGCGGAGGCTTACTTCATCGCCAGGCCGGGGTTGACGGTAACTCCTGAAAAAGGCCCTGTGGACACCACGGTTACCGTGACAGGACAGGGATTTGCCAGGAATGAAAGGGGCATCGAGCTGAGATATTACATAGACCACAGCTATATAACGATAGAAGCCAATATCAGGGCGAATGCCAGTGGCAGCTGGGAGACGACTTTCCAGATTCCCGAATCCAGCAAGGGAGAACACAAGATAGACGCCGAGTATACCGAGAGCAAGCTTTACCAGGTCGAGTACACCATCTTCGAAGTAACCCCGGGCATAAGCATAGACAAATCATCGGCCGTTGTGGGCGATACCGTAACGATAACAGCCAGTAAATTTGCCGGTTATGAGAGGGGAATCAAGGTATCGTTTGCTGGCCAGGAAGTAGTCACAGACATCATAGCCGACTCCAAAGGTGAATGGGAGGTAAGCTTCGAGGTGCCCGAGATGCCCGCAGGTGAGTATAGCATCACCATCGAGGGGCAGCGGACCAATAAAGAAGACATCGGCGAAATCAGCTTCGAGATAGAGCCTGGCATCGTGTTGTCCCCCGACCAAGGACATGTGGGCATGGACCTGACCGTCACCGGCTGCGGATTTAATGCCAGCGAAGATATAAACATCATGTACGAGGATAGCCAGGTGACGACAGCTATGACCAATGACAAAGGCAGCTTCGATGTAAGTTTTGCCGTGCCTGAGAGCAGACATAATGAGCAACTGGTGACAGCCGTGGTTACCGAGGGGCCCAATGGTACCGCTGGCCTGGGAAGCAATGCCACTGCCATTTTTGTCATGGAATCGAATCACCCGGAGATACCGGAACTGATTTCGCCAACCGACCGGCAAAAGGTGGGACTTGTATTCAAGGTGAGGCCGACATTCGAATGGTCTGAGATAACCGATGACAGTGGAGTTTACTACAGCCTGCAAATAGCGACCAGTGCCGATTTCGAACCAGCCTCTGTGGTAGTTTCGGTTACAGGTTTAACGGAGACAAGCTATACTCTGAACAATGCAGAGGCCCTGCCTAACGGCACATACTACTGGGCAGTGCAAGCCGTAGACGGGGCAGAAAACGAGAGCGGCTGGGCCGAGGTCGGCTCCTTCCGGGCCGGACGCCTGCCCTTATGGGGATTCATTACTATCATAGTTGTCGCAGTGGTGCTTTTCATTGCCCTGATTCGTGCTCTCTTGATAAGGAGAAGCATTTATTGTGACCACTGGTAAAGAGAGTCAGTAGTCAGTAGTCAGTAGTCAGTAGTCAGTAGTCAGGAGTCAGTAGTCAGTAGTCAGTAGTCAAAAGCCTCTTTCCTCTGAGATTCTTAGCCCTGACAATTCCCCCCTCTGAGGATAAGAGGGGGCTAGGGGGAGTTATCATGAATGCTCACCAAGGGGAGTTATGAATTAATACCTTACAGCGACCATAACCCCCTTTAATCCCCCTTAACTTAAGGGGGAAACAAAGGGGAGGCCCTTATCTTAAGGGGGATGTGCTGGGGCGCAGAGCAAAATCCCGAAATTAGTAGTCAGTAGATTCCCCTGCTGGCTACTGAATTCTGCATTCTTGTTACTACCCGCATTTCAAAAATTCCCCCTCTTAAGATAAGAGGGGCCAGGGGAGTTATGAATGAATCCTCTGCAGCGACCATAACCCCCTTTAATCCCCCTTAACTTAAGGGGGAAAATGGGAAACTCTAAATCCTAAACAATATTAAATGACCAAAATCCAAAGGACTAAACGGTTTTGTCCCGATCAAATCGGGATGTTTAGTATTTGGTGCTTGGACTTCAGGATTTGGAATTTAGCCAATAAGGTACTTACTTTTTCTGGCTATTTTCGTTTATAATAGCAAAAGGGAGGTTAATCAAATGCGCTCGCTATCTCGACTGCTGGTTGTTCTGGGCATCTGCCTCGTAGCAACCGCCCAAATGGCTGTGCCAGCGCAAGCCGCGGAGGAAAAACCTTACATCACGCTTTCCCCCAGCCGGGGAGTCCCGGGAACAAAGATTACCATCCGCGGCTATTATTTTCTGCCTGATGAGTGGGTTGATATCTATTATTATCTGGACTCCACTGACAGAATCCGCGTGAGCGAAGTCCAGTCCACCACTGCGTTAATAAGTTTTACGGACACCTTCACCATTCCCGAAAGCTGCAAGGGAAGCTACTACGTACTCGCCCAAGGAGATAAGGGCAGCTTTGACTACGCTGGGGTTACCGTCAAGCCGGGGTTGACGATAAGCCCTGAAGAAGGGGCCGTGGGCACCAATGTTACCGTGGAAGGCCATGGGTTTGCCGAGGACGAGGAAGACATCGAGCTAAAGTATTATATCAATAGCGATGACTATGAAACGATAGCAGAGAATATCGAGGCTGATGAGGATGGTCGCTGGGAGTGGAGTTTCCAGGTTCCCCCTTCCGCCAGAGGAAGCCATAGGATAGACGCCGAGGGCGGCGAGAGCCGGTATTACGAGGTTGAGGATGTCACCTTCGAAGTAACACCGAGGATAAGCCTGGATAAGTCATCGGGCAGCGTGGGCGACAACATAACAATGACAGGCAGCGGATTTTACGCCGGAGAGAGGGACATCAAGATATTATTTGCTGGAGAGGAAGCGGTCACGGAAATCAGGGCCGACGACAGAGGTTACTGGGAGGAAGTCTTCAAAGTGCCCGAGATGCCCACAGACACGTATAGCGTCACCGCCGAGGGAGAGTGGACCAAACAAAGAGATCTCGACGCGCTCAGCTTCGAGATAGAACCTGGCATCCTGTTGTCCCTCGATGAAGGACACGTGGGCACGAACCTGACCGTCGCTGGCCAGGGATTTGCCGCCAATAAAGATGTGAATATAACGTACGATGGTAGCCAGGTAGCGACAGCTACGACCAACGACAAAGGCAGCTTTGAGGCAAGTTTTCTCGTGCCTGAGAGCAGACATGGCGAGCGGCTGGTAACAGCCGAGGATGCTGCAGAGAACGAGGCTACCGCTATCTTCACCATGGAATCAGACCCGCCGGACATACCGGAACTCATTTCACCAGCCGACGGAGACAGGGTAGGATTCATAGGTAAGGTAAGGCCGACTTTCGAGTGGGCGGAGGTAGAAGACCTCAGTGGAGTTTACTATAGCCTGCAAATAGCGACCAGTGCCAATGTCACCGCCACTGGAGAATTCGCTGACCCCGTATTCTCCAAAGAGGGCTTAGCGGGAACGAACTATACCCTGGAGAAGAGCGAAGCCCTGAGCTATGGGACCTACTATTGGATTGTGCAAGCCGTAGATGGCGCAGAGAACGCAGGCAACTGGACTGCGGTGTATTCCTTCCGTGCCGGGCTCTTGCCTATGTGGGCATTCATTGTTATTATAGTCTCAGTAGTAGTGGTCATCGGCACCCTGGTTTACTTTTTGGTAATGAGGCGAAGAATATACTACTAATAAAGGAGCTGTTACGAGGAGATTGCCACGCACCTTTCAGGCGCTCGCAATGACATCCCTTCCTGTCATTGCGAGGCTAATGAAGTCAGCCGAAGCAATCTTGAAGGGGGTGCGGAGAAGGGAGATTGCCACGCTCCGCTCGCAATGACAATGGGGACGGGGCTCGCAATAACAAATAAAAGGGAGTAGTATAGAGGAAAAAGGAGGAATAAAGGTAAAGAAAGAAGGAGGGAAAAATGAAGTTAACAGTTATTGGACTGGGACAGTGTGGCTGCCGGATTGCTGACCACTTTGCCAGGCTAAATTTTAAGGCGCGTGCTCAGCGCAAAGCAACCATAGCCCCCACCATCATTGCCGTGAATACAGACCAGGCAGACCTGACCGGGCTAAGGTTTATCAAGGACGACTACACGCACCGGGTGCTCCTGGGCTTGCGCCAGACCCTGGGACACGGGGTAGGCAAGATAAACGAGCTAGGAGC
>Ga0315549_1003226_pt1 | contig 14758 bp, 17 predicted proteins | sample SalMarSW160200MG_FD_203101 | JGI IMG/M metagenome (GOLD analysis project Ga0315549, IMG submission 203101) | Salt marsh sediment microbial communities from the Plum Island Ecosystem LTER, Massachusetts, United States - Salt Marsh Sediment SW1601-200 ... | reverse complement strand
TAGTCTCATTGCGGAATTTTGTCAAGAGGCGAGAAGTTTGCTTGTCCAAATTATACCGGCACGAGGTGGCTAAAGTATGTATTGAAAAATACCTGAAAAACTCCTCGACATCTGCTCGTTGTCGAGCGTACTTTGATAAAAAAATGGGGACGGGTTTATCGATCAAAAGATTGACAAAGTTGCTTTGATTATGTATAACAAATACGAAAGAACTCTATGTAATATATAATAGGAGGAAAATTATGGGTAAGACAACCGTAGTGCTCGACGATAAACTCCTGGAGGCAGCCATTGAAGTGACAGGAGCAAAAAGTAAGAGACAAGTAATTGAAGAGGGATTAAGAGAATTGGTTCGTAAAAAAAACATTGAAGCTTTGCGTAAAGAATTGGGAACTTTTGATTTGGATTTAACTTTAGCGGGATTAGAGAAATTGAGAAAGGAAGAATAGGATGGTTCATGCTGATATTCATTTTGATCTTATGGCAAAACATACAGAATTAAAAGTTGAAAGCTTCCTTTCGTTAATTCAGGGTAAAGAGGATTAAAAGCAAAAAACCGAAAAATAAAAAGATGGAGAATTGGAAGAAGCTGAAAGTTTGGGAGAGGGCTCATAGTTTAGCGGTTGAAATCTACAAGAGTAATTAAGCTATCGATCTTTTTCACTCACTTACCTCGGGGTGTGCCCTTTTCGTTAAAACAGACATTCCCACTACCTCCATTCGGTTTATATACACACACATCATTATATGTGTAATACTAAATATCCCCAAAAAGGTAAATATTCAGTGAAGGACGTTCCATGTTGTTGACTGCAAAGAGCAGAGCGGGTAGCCGCACCCTTTAGGGTGCGTATAAACGCAGGCTAAAGCCTGCGACTACGTGGCTGGGATTCTTCATGATATTGGCAAGATATATGTACCTGCTGAGATTCTCAGTAAGCCTGGGCCGATAACCGAAGGTGAATTCAGTATAATTAAAACTCACCCTCAAGTCGGTTACGATATATTAAAGAGAATAGAATTTCCCTGGCCGATTGCCCAAATTGTGCTCCAACACCACGAAAGAATGGATGGCTCTGGATATCCTCAAGGCTTATCCGATCAAGACATTCTCTTGGAAGCAAGAATCTTAGGTGTAGCTGATATTGTTGAGGCTATGTCCTCTCACCGATCCTACCGAGAGGCTCTGGGTATAGATAAGGCACTGGGGGAGATTTCAGAAAAAAAGGGCACCCTCTATGATCCTCGTGTCGTAGATGCGTGCCTGAAACTTTTTACTGAAAGGAGATTTCAATTTAAGTAAGATAAAGACAGCAACTTCATCTACAACAAAGAAAAAACTTCGGACTTACCCCATTTGTCTAAATTTCCTGTGGTAACCTCGTGTTAAATCACTTAATGAGGTAATTGCATCAAATCTTTTTGTAGTTTTTAAACCATCTTTCCATACCCCGGAAACCTCATCGGAGAAAAATCCACCTATTTCTTACGAATCTCCCTTTTAACTTGACAACTTCTTTTATGTGTTATATTTTGAATGGTAGGAGTAAGCGGAATTGGATTTTAAAGGTCTGGCAAGTGGCGTATTTAATCTTTTTTTGCCGGCAGACTGTAAGATATGCGGCCAGGTTCTTGAGCCCTTGAACTTCAGCTATATCTGTGAAAACTGCTGGGACCGCGTAAAATGGTTAAGGATGCCCCATTGCTCAAGGTGTGGTAAACCATTTCCTGCCTCCCTTGCCTCCCGGGAAGTTCCCTCTCTTTTGTGTGCAGAGTGCCGCCAGAACTTATCACCCTTTAAGAAGATCTTCGCTCCTACCCTTTACGAAGGAGTGATGAAAGAAGCGATCCATCTTCTTAAATACCGCAGGAAAAAAGGGATAATGAAGCGATTAGAAAAAATCCTTAAGGTCTATTTTTTTCAGACAGACCTTCCTTTCTCTAAATTTGATCTGGTAGTCCCTATCCCTTTACATCGGAAAAAACTAAAGGAAAGAGGATTCAATCAAGCTGAGTTATTGGCCAGAGTGATAGCTACACATTTTGGCCTCAAATTAGTTAAGAACAATCTCAAAAGAGTCAAAGCAACTAAAAGCCAAACTTCATTGAGTAAGAAACAGCGGATAGAGAATATAAAAGGAGCATTTCAATTCAGAAACAAAGATAAATTCCGGGCAAAAAAGATACTTTTAGTTGATGATGTTTATACGACAGGAACGACGGTTAGAGAAGCAGCAAGAGTCCTTAAAAAAGCAAAGGTCAGAGAAGCTTACGTATTTACCTTGGCCAGAGCTTCCTGAAAGGTCTATGTTGACAAACTTGTCTTCCTATATTATAATCTCCCTAATTGAGTTCGAAGCGTTAAGAAGACCTTTCCACCGCAGTTTTTGAATTTATTAGGAGGTGAAGTATGTCAGAAGAAGGAACGGTCAAGTGGTTTGATGACCGTAAGGGTTATGGGTTCATTGAAAGGGAAAATGGCGAGGATGTTTTTGTCCACTTTTCCAACATTGGAGGAGAAGGATTCAGGAGTCTGGAACAAGGCGAGAAAGTTTCCTTCGACGTCCAGGAAGGTGAGCGAGGTCTTCAAGCAGTTAACGTAGTTAAAAAATAAATAGCACGCTTGACTTTCCGAACTTTACCCGGCTGAACGGGTATAGTAGAAAGTGAAAAGTTCAACATTATGATCTTGTAACTTTTATTATAGTTGTTCGGCCGGGATTTATCTTGATTGTTAAAGATCACAGGGAAAGGAGATAGAGCAATGCAGGTGGAAGTAAGCGGAACTCATCACGTTCCAGTGACCGCGGATCTTGATAAGTATATCAGGAAAAAACTTCAAAAAATAAATAAATACCTGCGGCGAGTTTTCTCTGTACGGGTAAGGCTTAAAGAGGAAAAAAAGAGGTATCTAGCTGAGATTAATGTTGTAGCTGATGGTCTGACCATCCATGGAGATGGATTGAGCCCAGATCTATATAGCTCGGTGGAGATTGCCATTGATAAAGTAAACCGCCAGGCTAAGAAGTTTAAAGAGAAGATTAAATCACGCAGATCCCGTCTACGGATGAAAAAAGGAGGTTTCTTATCCACTATCTCCGAGGAGTCTGTCCATAGCAATTATCCACAAATAACCCACATCACTAGAGTGATTGCCAAGCCTATGACCGTGGATGAAGCATCTGGGGAACTCTCTTTAGGGCAGGATAGATTTTTTTTCTTTCTAAACACTGATACCGACCAGATTAATGTCCTTTACTTAACAGATGATGGTAACTTCGGTTTAATAGAGCCCCAAATATAAATATCGATAGTTAAAGTTGGCCCATTTCCATTCTGGAATGCTCACTTCTAACAAAAGGAGGCTAAGGTGCAGATAAAGAGTTTTCTGGATAAAAGAGCCATTAAGCCAAGGTTAGAGTCCCGCACCAAAAAAGAGGTACTAAGAGAGTTGACTGACCTGTTGGAAAAAACCGGTCAAGTTACCGATCAAGAGGAGTTTTTAAGGGTCATTCAAGAAAGAGAAGAATTGGGAAGTACAGGGATTGGATATAATATAGCCATTCCTCACGCTCGTTCTTCAGGGATCAAATCCCTGGTGGGGGCGTTCGGTATATCCAAGGAGGGTATCGATTTTGACGCTTTAGATAAGGAGCCAGTTAATTTATTCTTTATGTTAGCCGCTCCCAAAAACGCTGCCGGAGATTACTTAAAAGCCTTGGCCACAATCTCCCGTTTCTTAAGGCGTAAAAAGTCTCGCCAAGCTTTGATGGAAGCAGGCACAGTTGAGGAAATTGAGGAGATCATCGAGGCAGAAGAAGGTTAAAGATACCAAGAAGAAAAGAACGTAGTTAAGTCAGCAATGTGAATGGCCTAAGGAGTTAGCCAATGAGCCGAGAAAGGTACTTATTTACTTCCGAATCAGTGACAGAGGGACATCCAGATAAAATCGCTGATCAGATATCGGATGCTGTATTAGATGCCGTGTTAGAAAAAGATCCTAAGGGAAGAGTGGCCTGTGAGACTTTGGTCACGACAGGTCTCGTTTTTGTAGCTGGAGAGATTACCACAGAATGTTACGTAGACATACCCAGGATAGCTCGCCAAACAATAAAAGAGATAGGGTATACGCAGGCAAGCTTTGGTATCGACTATAAGAGTTGTGCAGTTATTACTTCAATCAATGAGCAATCACCAGATATTGCCTTGGGTGTGGACCGGGATGGAGCAGGGGATCAGGGAATGATGTTTGGTTATGCTACCACGGAAACCCCTGAATTCATGCCTCTTTCCATAGTTTTAGCCCATCGGTTGACGCACAGATTAGCCGAGGTGAGAAAAAAGAAAGTTCTCGCCTATCTTCGACCGGACGGGAAAGCTCAAGTCACCGTAGAGTATGAGAATGGGGCACCAAAAAAGGTAACCTCGGTGGTTATCTCTGCTCAACATAGTCCTGAGGTGGAAGTAGAGGATATCGAAGATGAGATAATAGACAAAGTGATAAAGCCCTGCATTCCCGAGCAATATAGAAATGAAGAGATGGGTTATTATATAAATCAGACCGGGAGCTTTAAAATAGGCGGTCCTCAAGCAGACACCGGCCTTACCGGAAGAAAAATAATCATGGATACTTATGGAGGAGTAGGTTCCCACGGTGGAGGATGCTTCTCAGGAAAAGACCCTACCAAGGTGGATCGCTCAGGATCTTACATGGCCCGTTATATTGCCAAAAATTTGGTGGCTTCAGGGATCACTGAGAAATGTGAAGTGCAACTTGCCTATGTGATTGGAAAAAGTGAACCTGTTTCTCTTATGGCAGATAGCTTTGGTAGCGGGAAAATCCAGGAATCCAAAATGGAAAAGCTTATCACAGATAACTTTGATCTTACTCCCCGGGGGATGATCGAAACCCTGGATCTTCTTCGTCCTATTTACAAGAAAACCGCTTCCTATGGTCATTTTGGTCGCAGTGATCCCGAGTTTACCTGGGAGAGGATAGATCTTGCTGAGAGTTTAAGAAAACAAGCCGGATTATAAACCTCAAGAAATATCTCGGGACTCTTCCCCTCGATACCCGTCTAAATCTTCTAAACACTAATGCTCTCCCAAGGAATCAAGTTCGGGGAAAAATCTGATTGAATTAATCTCCTTAATCATAGATCTAGATAGGTCGTTAGCCTGGTCTGAATATCTTTGAGGGACTGTATCCTCAAGAAAAGCAAACCAGAGTGTATTCCTAGACTGAGGATTGGCTAGAAGTCCCGTTTCTACATCTATCTTTTTGAAAACTATTCCAGAAGGAGAAGGAAAATCCTTTACCGGTTTTTCCTGTAAGGCTCTTTTCATAAACTCTGTCCAGACAGGAATAGCTACTGCACTTCCCGTCATCTTTTCTCCCAGGGGAGTTGCGTCATCGTTGCCTATCCAAACCCCTGCTACCAAGTCGGGAGTGAAGCCTATGAACCAGGCATCGATTGTTTTATCGGTAATTTCTTGTCCTGGCCATCCCACTGTTCCGGTTTTTCCTGCGCAGGGTCTGTTGAATCCTAACCAGCGTACTCTTTGACCAGTTCCATAATCGATAGTCTTTTTTAACAGATCAATCATTACAAATGAAGCCTGGGGAGAAAGGACTATTTCTCCTTGGGGAAAATTTTCCTCAATAACCCTTCCTTTTTGATCCTCAACCTTTTGGATAAAAATGGGTTTGACCTTTATTCCGTAATTAGCTATGGTAGCATAACCTCTTACCATTTCCAGAAGGCTCAACCCTGAAGTACCCAGAGTGAGGGTAAGATCATGATTTAAAGGGCCTTCGATGCCTAATCTGTGAGCATAACGAATGACTTTGCCCACTCCTACCTCCTGCAGAAGTTTTACCGAGCTAACATTAATAGAGTGGGTGAACATTTGCCATAGATAAACCTGTCCCCAGAAATGCTTTTCGAAATTCTGGGGAGACCAGTAATCACCTTCTTCTCTTATTTCTCCACTTTTTCCTACTTTTTTACCTCTTTTAAAAAAAATAGGGGCATCGTAGAAAGGACTGACTGAAGTAAATTTTCTACTATCAATAGCTGCTGTATAAGTAAAAAGTTTGAAAGCAGAACCAGTTTGACGACGGGCCTGGGTGGCTCTGTTAAATTGGGATTCAGCAAAATCCCTTCCTCCTACCAGGGCCTTGACCCAACCGGTATGGGGGTCCATGGCCAATAGAGCCCCTTGGTGATTATTTTCTTCTAAATATGGTACCAGACTCTCTTCTGCCTTTTTCTGCAAATCCAAATCCAGCGTGGTATAGACCTTAAGTCCTCCCCGCCAGAGCCTCCTATATCCATATTTTTCTTCTATTTTCTGACGGACCCACTCCACGAAATAAGGAGCGTGAAAGACAGCTCCTTTTCTTTCTTTTCCTTTACTTATTGCCACATTTATGAACTCCTCCTTGCTGGTTCTCCACTCATCCTCGGCAATTAAACCAAGCTCCAGCATTCTTTTGAGAATTATCTTTTTCCTTTGGTTAGTATGGTCCGGATGACTTAGGGGAGAATAATAGGTAGGATTTCTTGGAATGGCAGCTAAAAACGCCGACTCAGCCAGATTTATGTCACTAATGTTTTTCCCAAAATAAAAGGTAGCAGCTTCTCCTACTCCGTAGATTCCCTTTCCAAAATATATTTGATTAAGATACATCTGGAGGATCTCTTTTTTGCTGTATCTTCTTTCGATTTGAATGGCTAGAATCGTTTCCTTAAGCTTACGAAGAAAAGTTTTTTTAGGAGTGAGGAAAAGATTTCTGGCTAACTGTTGGGTTATGGTGCTTGCTCCTTCTGCCATACTCCAAGTTCTCAGGTCAACCCAGGCTGCCTTAAGAATACGCCTAAAATCTATCCCTCGATGTTGATAAAATCTTTGGTCTTCGGCGGCAATGAAAGCATTTTGTATCCAAAGAGGAATACGTAAAAGGGTGGCGACTTCTCGTCTTTCCTGAGAAAACTCTGCTAAGACTTCACCATCACCAGAATACACTCTGGTGATCTGGCTTGGCTGATATTCCTCAAGTTGCTCAATATGAGGAAGATTATAAAGATCAGCCACAAAATACCCCCCCAGGATTCCTAGTCCGCCAAAAAAAACCACCAGAGCTAAATAAAGAAGAATCTTTCCCATAGAGACGAGCTTGTTATCTTTTGAATAATAGAGTAAAGATCAAGGTGAGGATTAAACTAATAATGACGCAAGTAGTGAGAGGAAAATAAAATCCAAAACGTCCCCGCTGGATACAAATATCACCGGGCAGTCTTCCCAGAAAGGGTATTTTGTTTCCCCACAAAAATGCTGCTCCTATCAGGGCTATAATTATCCCCAGGATAAGAAGACTCTTCCCTACAAGATTCAATTCCGGTACCTTCTATCCTTATTAAAAGCTTTTTTTCAACCTTAGGGATGCCGTTAACACAGAATAGAAATTCATAAGTATTATATCCGCTGCTAAGGCAAAGTCAAGAATATCTCGGCACTCTTCCCCTCCGTCGCTGTATTAGGATAGCGGCTAGCGTAGAGCGTATAGAGTAAATCTGAAAGTGGTAGTGGTTTAGGGTTTTACTATCCGCTAAACGCTATACGCTCTCTTTGAGGAAAGCCCCTCGATACACGTATAAATCTAATACTTTCGTGAGGAATTAAGCCTTTTTTATGATGCACCAAAGCTAATTGTCTTTTTAGGCAAAACTAGTATAATACCGATAAATTGACTTTTTACTTGCTGTTACGGATGATAGAGATATCCCTTGGCTAAAATAGTCAAAAGGGGAGGTGTATTATAAACTAAGAGCAATGAAAGTAGATGAATGGATTAAGAGCAATACTCATCATCACTCTTCTTTTTCTAACATAAGTCGGTTGGTTGAGCTGAAGAAAAAGAAAAATATTACGATCAGCTTAGCTCTTCCGACGTTGAATGAGGAGGAGACCATCGCCGAAGAAATCAACGTGATAAAAGAAATGCTACAAATGGAGTATCCTTTGTTAGACGAGATTGTGGTCATGGATAGTGGTTCCACTGACAGAACCAGACAGTTAGCCCGGGAGGCTGGAGCGAGGGTTTATCTGGCCGATGATTGCCTTCCTGAGTTTGGAAGCATCAGAGGTAAAGGGGAAAACCTTTGGAAGAGCCTTTATGTTCTGGAAGGGGACATCATCGTCTGGATAGATGCCGATATTAAGAATATTCATCCCAAATTTGTCTATGGGACGGTGGGACCACTTTTAGAATACGATCATCTTAAATACGTCAAGGCCTTCTATGAGAGACCTTTAGTGCTGGGAAAGAAGATGAGATCCTCAGGTGGGGGGAGAGTTACCGAAATCTTAGTAAGACCTCTTTTAGCTAATTTTTATCCAGAACTATGCGGTTTTATGCAGCCCTTATCGGGTGAATATGCTGGTAGAAGAGAGATTCTGGAGGCGGTTCCTTTCCGAGTTGGCTATGGAGTAGAAATGGGTCTGCTTATAGACATTTATGAAAAATGTGGGCTGGAGGGCTTAGCGCAGGTAGATCTAGATAAAAGAATTCACCGATCCCAGAGATTAGCTGCTCTGGGCAGGATGTCGTTTGCCATCCTGCACACCTTTTTTACCAGGCTACAGGAGCAAGATGTTGTGATTTTCAAAAAAGTAATCTCTAATGAGTTTGAGTTGGTCAAGAGACGAGGAGAAGATATCTTTTTGAAAAAGGAAAGATTTACGCTCGTAGAAAGACCTCCTATGACTACAGTGGAGCAATATCGACGTAAAAGGAGAAGTATTGAAGAGAGTAATTTTGGTTCGGCACGGCGAAACAGACTGGAACCTAGAAAATAGGATTCAAGGGAGACTGGATATCCCCTTAAATGAGCGGGGAAGGGAACAAGCAAGAGACATTGCTTCAAGACTGACGCATACAGTCATTCATTATATTTATTCCAGTGGGCTTTCCCGGGCCCACGAGACTGCTATTGAGATAGCTAAGCTTCATAGATTGGAAGTCTTGACCGACAGAAGGCTCGATGAGCTTAGACAGGGGAAATGGGAGGGAATGAAGGTCTCAGAAGTGAGAAGATTGTATCCGGATCTTTACTTAAGATGGGAAAAAGATCCTACTTCAGTTACACCTCCAGGAGGAGAAAGTGTGAGGGAGGCATTCCAAAGAGCGAGGGATTTCTGGACTGAAAATATCCTCCCCAGAGAGGGAACGGGAGTGATAGTCGCTCATAAAGTTATCAATGCCTTAATAAAATTAGTCTTGAAGAATGACAGTCGCCTGAATCTGCTATGGGGAAAACTGCCCGAAAATGCCCAAATTCAGAGGTTCGGAAAACTCGACATTTTTGAAAGTCATTGAGCATATTTTCTTGTGATTGTGGCAAGTGAAATTATTCCTCGAATTCCGCATCAAATAAGAGTTTCAGCTGAATAGGCGTCGTTAATTTGATGAGATTCTCTTTCTTGATAGAATAATTACGCAGTCTGGCCTCTAATTTTGATAACAAGTCCATAGATAAAGACTTATCCGACATGGCTTCCATTTTTAGGTCCAAAGTATCTTTCCTGGTGGTTTTTATTGCCTGCTCTCTGGTAGCAGAAGTTGGGATCCTTTATTACTTTTTGATCTGGATTCCCAAACGACTACCAGAACCTCCCTTCTTAAGGTATCTTATCCAGGTAGAGGGAGATGAAATTCCTTCATTTACCCCTGTGGACCTTGCTAGCTTAAAGAAGGCGTTTGAGCGAGAAAAAGAGTTTCTTTCCCAAAAAATAAGTTCCAATCAAAAACTTCCCTTCGGCCAACAGAGAGTGGGTGCTGAGCTAATTAAAGAATCAGCCGAGCTTTTCTTTAAGATTCTTGGGGAAGCCGGAGACGCAAAAGAGCTAAATCGGCTAATACGAAAGCGCTTCAACATCTATCTTGCTTTTGGACAAAAAAGCCAGGGTAGGGTTCTTTTCACCGGCTACTACTCTCCGGTTCATAAAGCAAGTCTTAGTAAGCACGCTGATTACCGATATCCCCTCTACCTTGAACCTTCAGATCTAAAGGTAGCTGAGCTAGGTGAGTTCAACCCCCAGTTGGAAGGGGAAAAGATCGTCTACCGCATCGACAAAAAGAGAGAGGAAATTATTCCTTACTATACCCGAAGACATATTGTCCAGGAGAAGGTGCTGGAAGGAAAAGGTCTTGAGCTGGTGTACTTAAGGAGCAAAATAGACAGATTCTATCTTATGATTGAGGGGTCCGGTAAAATAGTGCTGGAGGACGGACGAAGCTTTTGGGCAAATTATGCTGTCAGTAACGGAAGACCCTATACCAGTTTGGGCAAACTTCTGCGAGAAGATGGCAAGCTTTCCGCAGGAGAGCTTACCCTGCAGGGGATAAAGGAGTATTTTGCCCATCATCCTCACGAGATAGATCACTATTTAAACCAAAACCAAAGGTTCATATTCCACAGAGAGGAGGAAGATGGTCCGTATGGGGCCACGGGGATAAAACTTACTCCCTTGAGATCCCTCGCCGTGGATGAGAGCATTTTTCCTCTAGGGGCCTTAGCTTACATTGAGTATCAAGGCCCCAGGCTAAACAAAGTCGGTAATGTGGAAGGTGAGGTTAAATACTCTCATTTTGTTTTCTGTCAGGACAGCGGGATCGCCATAAAAGGCCCAGGGAGAACAGACCTTTATTTTGGGGAAGGAGATCAGGCGCTAAAACGCGTCGAGCGCACTAAATCCCTGGGAAGGCTTTATTTTCTCATAAAAAAGAATTGATTGAGCTTGCGAGTATTGACAGCTCAAGAGGAATCTGTATAATACGGAAAATTCTCATGGGAGGAGAAAATGGACTTGAAAGAAATTGCCGATAACCTCATTAAGGGGAAAGCTCCTGAGGTTAAAGAACTGGTACAGAGAGCTATTGATGAAGGAGAAGATGTGCAAAAAGTTTTAAATGAGGGTCTGGTAGCTGGAATGAGTGTGGTGGGAGCAAAGTTCAAAGCCAATGAGTTTTATGTTCCTGAAGTTCTCATTGCCGCTCGAGCTATGAAGGCAGGTATGGGGATTCTAAGACCCATCTTAGCTGACAAAAATATTAAAGGGGTAGGTACAGTAGTACTAGGTACAGCAAGAGGTGATCTTCACGATATAGGTAAAAATTTGGTGGCCATGATGCTAGAAGGGGCAGGATTCGAAATAATTGATTTGGGAGTGGATGTGAGTCCTGAGAAGTTCATGGAGGCAGCTAAGGAAAAGAAGGCAGATCTAGTAGGACTCTCAGCCCTCCTTACCACTACCATGCCCTCCATGAAGGATGTCATCAAGGCAGTGGGAGACTCTGGTCTCAAAGGTAAGGTTAAAGTGATGATTGGAGGTGCTCCCGTTACCCAGAGTTATGCTGATGAGATAGGAGCCGATGGCTATGCTCCCGATGCTGCCTCAGCAGTTGATGAGGCAAAGCAGCTCCTTGGGGCTGGTTAGCAAAAAGTAAATTGAGATTTTTCATTCTAGCCTTTTACAATGCTGCCAGGAAGTATGGTGGCTACCCTTTGAATTTTTAGCGACTCACCATTTCGCTCTAAACAAGTGATTAGCCTACGAAGAGAGTGGATTTTTTTAAAAAAATATTTTGACAATGCCACAATGATTTGCTAAACTCCGACAAGAAAGAGTTTGTGTCCCTCTGAGAGGGAAAACTTCTAGTTCACCGATTTTTCCAGATGAAGAATGAGGTGGGTAAATCTCTCTTAAGAAAGAGAATTTTAGCTCTGCGTCGATCTCAATCGCCTCAAGCGATTGAAAGAAAAAGTGATGAAATCAGGCGAAAACTCTTAGGGATTTTCCAATTTTCCGAGGCTGAAACAATTCTCTTTTACTTGGCTCTAGCCGATGAGGTTCAAACTAGAAAGATGATTGAACATTCCTTAAAGTTGGGTAAAAGAGTAGCTGTTCCTCTAATTGACTCTCGAAATAACCAGATTCTAATATCGGAGCTGAAAAACGCTGAAAAAGAGCTTGCATCCGGAATATTAGGGATCCTCCAGCCAAAAAAGAATTTTTATCGTCCCCTTAAAATAGAACAACTGGAATTAGTAATAGTTCCCGGAGTTGCTTTTGATAAGAGAGGAAATCGGCTTGGATTCGGAAAAGGTTTTTATGATCGATTCTTAAAGAAAGCTCCGCGCAGAACCAAATCCGTAGCTTTAGCCTTCGAACTACAACTAGTAGATAGTGTTCCTTCTCAATCACATGATGTCCCAGTTGACTATATAATTACTGAGAAAAGAATCATTGAGTGTAAAAAATGTACTTAGACCAGCCATTAAGGAGTTTTCTCGAAGATACAGCGTCTAAAACCCCTACCCCGGGAGGGGGAAGTGTAGCTGCCCTGGTAGGATCTTTGGGAGCTGCCCTTCTCTGCATGGTAGGAAACTTCACCTTAGGGAAACCTAAATTTGAGAAGGTGGAAAGGGACGTTCGAGAGATCTTAAAAGAAGCAGACAAGCTTAAGGAGGAGCTTTCTGGGCTCATTCAAAAGGATATTGAGGTATATGCCAGGTTTTCTCAGACTTCTGGTATGCCCAGGGATACTTCCGAGCTAAAGGAAAAAAGGAGACAGGCTTTACAAATTGCCCTGAAGAATGCGACCCAGGTTCCTCTGACTACAGCCAAATTAGCTCTTCGGTTGTTAGAGCTGGCCCAACTTCTTGTCTCCAAAGGGAATCCTAATTTAATCACCGATGTAGGCGTAGGTGCTTTGCTGGCAGATGCGGCTTTGCAAAGTGCAGCCTTGAATGTCCAGATTAATCTGGGTTATATTAAAGATGAAGAATTTAGAAAAAAGACAAGTTCTGTCCTTTCCTCAATGTTGTCTCAAGGTCAGGAGATCAAGGATAAGGTCATAAAGGGAGTTAGGGATGTGTTGGCGGGTTGAAAGAACGAAACTAAATTGAAGGTTCTCTTCGGTGTCTGTTCCTGGGGTCTGGGTCACGCTACCAGGGATCTTCCTCTTCTCCGGAGGATGATAAAAGCTGGTCATACTCTTACCCTGGTAGGGATAGGAAGGTCTCTAGATCTTTTAAAGGACGAGCTTAAAGATGCTTGTTCTTATTTTACTATTCCCGATTATTCGTCTGCCTACTCTGAGAGAGATTTTTCGGTGCCTAAATTCCTTAGCTATTTCCCCATCTATATGAATGAAATTGTCGAGGAGCACAGTCAGATAAAAAAACTGATTAAGAGGGAAAAATATGAAAGAATAATTTCCGATAATCGCTACGGTGTTTATAATAAAGAAATTCCTTCTTATCTTATTTCTCATCAACTTAGATTTATTGCTCCCGGTAGGGTGAAACTTTTTGAAATGGCAACGGAGGGGTTCAACTATTCCTTTTTCAAATTTAACTTCTCTAAGTTTCTTGTTCCCGATTATAAAGAAGATGGTTTGAGTGGAGACCTTTCCCACAATTTAAAATATTTTAAGGAAGGAAAGATCGAATATTTGGGAGTCCTGTCCGACTTAAGAAAAAGAGAAATTGCTGAAGACATTGATTATTTCATTCCCCTTTCGGGGCCAGAGCCACAGAGGACAATTCTGGAGAAAAAAATCTTGGAGCAAGCGCCTTTTTTAAAAGGCAGGGTGGTTATAGCCCTGGGAAAACCAGAGGACCCCCGAAATGAAACTGTTGACCATCTCCGTGTTTTTGGTTACTTAGGAAGGAAAAGACAGGAAGAGATCATGAATAGGTCCAAACTAGTGATTACCAGACCCGGCTATACCACCATCATGGAACTTTCCCTCTTAGAAAAAAAAGCTCTATTTATTCCTACTCCGGGGCAAACTGAACAGGTCTATCTAGCGGAATATCATAAAAAAAGGAAGAATTTCTACAGTGTGGATCAAGATAGACTGAATCTCACCAGAGATGTGGAGGAGGCTAAAAAATACCCGGGACTACTCCATAAAACCGGGACTGATGAAGCTGTAGGTAGGTTCATGAAGATAGTATTTGGATAATGAAAAGGAAAATTGTTATCATCATCTCCACGGTAGTCGGGCTGACCGTCCTGATTTTGATATTTTATCTAGCTGGTATTCAAAATATTTTCTTTGAGATAGGTCAAATAGGTCTTTTGGGAGCGGTTATTTTTATTGCCAATGCACTTTTCATCTTACTTCTCTTTACTTTCTCCTGGCAAATTATTTTGACCTCTTATGGCTATCGTCTTAGCTTTAGGGATGTCTTTGCGGCGAGGGTAATTGGATTTGCCGTGAGTTACCTTACTCCTTCTATGTATATAGGAGGAGAGCCGCTCAGAGCCTATATGATCAGTAAGAGACATCAACTTCCTATAACCGAGGTAGGGGCTACGGTTGTAGTAGACAAGTTCTTGGAGCTTGGGGCTGGTTTATTTTTTATTTATTTAGGTAGTATCTGGACCCTCATCGAGTATTCCCTGCCCCGGCAAATCTATCTAACCCTTTTTATAGTAAATATTGTCTTTGGCGCCGGGATGGGAATGCTTCTTTTCAATTTTCTCTATGAGAGTAAGCTCTTTACCTCCCTGGCAACTCTATTAGAACGTATAAATCCCTTATCTAAGATTATCAGAAAAATAAAGCCTGAGATATCGAAACTGGAAGATCATGTTTTTCTTGCTTTTAATCAACATCGAACCACGACCTTGCTTGCTTTTTGCATAAAACTTAGTGCCGGGCTTCTCGTATTTATTAAAC
>Ga0315549_1003217_pt1 | contig 14774 bp, 14 predicted proteins | sample SalMarSW160200MG_FD_203101 | JGI IMG/M metagenome (GOLD analysis project Ga0315549, IMG submission 203101) | Salt marsh sediment microbial communities from the Plum Island Ecosystem LTER, Massachusetts, United States - Salt Marsh Sediment SW1601-200 ... | reverse complement strand
TATCGGTAAAGCCGGAGAGGGTATCTCTCATTGCCTTTCTGATGTTTCTATCATGTTCCTCGAGGGTGGTTTTGCCTTTGTCAGTGAGCATAATATTAACCATTCTTCTGTCTGCTGTAGCCGTATGCCGTTCTATTATTCCCAAGTCTGCCAGCTTGTCTATCAGGTGGGTCATCTGCGGCCTGGCTATATGTAATCTCTCCCCTATTTCGGCAACGTGGAGGGTCCCGGCTTCAGATAGCTGTTTCATAATCCCGACATGAACTGGCGAAATATCCACATCCATATCAACGAGTGCCGTCCTGAGCAGTTTTTTACGGACTTCTCTAAAGATAATGGGTGGAATGGATAGAAGATCATCGGCGACGCTGTCTAGAATTTTACCTCTCATGTTTAAAATTCCTCCTAACGTCATTCCTTCATAAAGTTAATAGTTTACATTATTAATAATGTACTATATTAATTATAATTTGTCAAGAATAAGGGAATAATAAAGACATGGGCTTTGGCAGTGTAATTTACCCTCTGGGATACTTGACAATCGCACGGTTGAGATACATAATGCAGTAACGCATTTGTATAGCTGGGGAGTAATCTCATGTTTATACATAATTAAGAGGAGGGATGATATATGTGAAATTTTATGTACCAAGACCTAACAAAATCTGTAGAGATCCCAGGAAGGAGGAGAAACAGTTGAAAAAGAAGTTATTGTTAATCCCACTAGCATTTATTTTAGTTATCAGCCTGGTTGCTGTTGGGTGTCCGGGGGAAAAGGGACCAGAAGCCGGTAGCGTCCTGCGGGTTTCCATGCCCAGTTTTTCTTATGAGACTTTTGACCCAATCCAGGGGGAGTCGTTTTTTGGCTGGTCAATTTATGACCCGCTATTGACGTGGGACGAAAACTTTGAGTTCTGTGGGGCAATAGCTAAAACGTGGGATATAAGCGAAGACGGCTTGACTTGGACTTTCCACATCCGAGACGATGTGACCTTCCACAACGGCGACCCGCTTACTTCGGCTGACGTTGAGTTCTCCATAGCCCACTGGCAGGACCCCGAGACTACGAATCCGTGGTCTCCTTACTTGAGCTATAACTTTGATTCCATGTCGTGTCCGGATGACTATACTTTTATCTATAAGTCTGTGAAGCCTGAGCTGGCGCTTGCCATAATTTTTACGGATGTGCGGATTCTGCCCAAGAACTATATTGAGGCAAACGGAATAGAATATTTCCGCGAGCACCCGATTGGTAGCGGTTCGTGGAAGTACATCGACGGGAGTTTCGTGTCTGGAGAAAAGGTTGAATTCGAAGCTAACACGGAACACTGGCTCAACGTGCCTCATTTCGAGAAGCTGATTCAATACGTGGTGCCGGAGGAGTCAACCCAGATTGCTATGCTCAAGCGAGACGAGGTTGATATTATCAGCGGTATCTCCCTTGACCGCATCGTTGAGTTACGAGATGAGGGTTATAGATTGCAGTCACCTGCGTACCCCGATGGAGTGATGCTTTGTATGCCCGGCACCTGGATGCCGGAAGCAGGACCGACGCATGACATCAACGTCCGCCATGCCCTTGCCTATGCTATCGACTATGAGGAGCTCTGCGAAACCTTTTTCCAGGGCTTTGCTGAACCGGGAGGCCGGTGGTTCTCGTACCCTGGTGTCTGGGGATGGGACGACTCCTGGCAGCCTGAAGTATACGATTTGGCTATGGCACAGTCGCTACTAGCGGATGCCGGATACCCGGATGCCTTTGATGACCCGGTAATCGATATATACGTCCAAGTTGGCACCGGATATACGCCTGATTTGATGCAGGTACTCCAGGGCTACTGGACGGCGGCTGGTATCCAGACCGAGATACACTTGATTGACGCCTTTGAGTACCTTGGCCTGATGTTTATGGGGGCGGTAGACCCTGCGGGCGATAATATAGGCTCCATTCTTCCGTGGGCGTTCTATATCTCGTGGCCTAACAACGTCTACCATTCCTACAACATGTACTGTCCGGGCGGCGTACACGCCACCAGCAACGACGCGCGGGCAGCCGAGCTCTATGACAGGGCGGTTAGCCAGACTGACCCTGCTTTAATGGAGCAGTACTGGAAGGAATTCTCGACTTACGTACATGATGAGCTGTTCATAAACTTTGGTGTCTGTTTGGTGTGGACCCCGATGGTCCTGGGCGATAAGGTCGGTGACTTTGGCTACGGCGCCTGGATCAGTATTGCCGATGCTTACGCAGGCATCGAGCGTGCGCCGTAACGGTTAGGCTAATACTGAAGTTTAAGAAAAGGGGTTCCGGGGGGTGGTCATACGCCCCCTGGAGCCCTTTGACGTTAAATAAAATTCCAGGTTTTAGAGACGCTGTATGTTGTTGCGTGCCGGGATTAGCTGTTATTTCCGGCTTAAATGTGGTTAGCCGCTTTTCCATGGCGAGAGTATTTGGCAATTCAACCATAAAGATATATTATATATAATGAGATAGTTATATGGCGCGTTTCATTATTATCCGTTTGCTGCAAGCATTTGTATCCCTTATAGGTATCTCGATATTAATCTTTGTTCTGGTCCGGGTTTCGGGAGACCCCACGGACTTATTCAGAACCGCTTCGTCTACAGAGGAAGACATAGTCCGCATCAGAGCCAATCTGGGACTGGATAAATCGGTGCCGGAGCAGTACTGGATTTTCGTCAAAGGCCTGGCCCAGGGCGACCTTGGCGAATCGCTCGTCAAGAGGCGACCGGTAACCGATATGATTGCCGAGAGATTGCCCAATACTATAAGTTTAGCCTTCTTCTCATTCTTTATAAGCATGACACTGGCGTTTTTCCTGGGGGTCTTAGGTGCCACCAAACGCGATACCTTTCTCGATAACGGGGTAAAGTTTATAGCTATTTTGGGGCAGGCGCTGCCGGGCTTCTGGGTAGCTATTATGGCTATCCTGGTCTTTTCCGTGTACTGGCAACTGTTGCCGTCCTACGGCCACGGTACCCCCGCTCACTATGTTCTACCGGTTGCCACCATGGCCTTTTTCCTGATGCCGGGTATGATGCGCCTGGTTCGTTCCGGCATGCTGGATGTCCTCGACAGCGAATACGTTAAGCTGGCCAGAATCAAGGGGTTGCCGGAGAGGGTAGTTATCTGGAAGCACGCCCTGAGGAACGCCCTGATAGCGCCGCTGACGGCGGCGGGTATGATATTCGCCATGCTTATTACCGGCGCTGTGGTTACCGAGCAGGTCTTTGCCTGGCCCGGTATAGGCAGGTTGCTCATCGAATCGTTGGTATCCCGTGATTTCCCGATAGTACAGGGAATTACCCTGCTGGTGGCGGTTGTGGTTTTACTGGTGAACCTTTTAGTGGATATTCTTTACGCTTATGTTGACCCGCAGATTAGATACCAGCATATGTAGGGGTTTAAATGACAGGTGCTGTAAAAATTACGAACGGGGGCGACATTAGGGGCGGCGCACGGAGAACATCTATTTTCCTGCAGTGGACGTTCTTTATCCCGGCGGTGGTGCTGCTGCTGCTGGTGATTATGGCTATATTCGCCCCCGTACTGGCGCCTTATCCGTACGACCAGATAGCTATGTCGGATAGGCTTATGCCGCCATTCTTTGCGGAGGGCGGCAGTACCGACCATGTCCTGGGAACGGACTTGATAGGGCGGGATGTCTTGAGCCGCGTGATTTACGGAGCCAGAATTTCTCTCAGTGTTGCCTTGCTGGTTATCCTTATTACCGCCAGTATCGGCACGGTGCTGGGGATAATAGCCGGCTATCTGGGAGGACGTACCGATGCCTTTTTAATGCGGTTCACTGATATAAGCCTGGCTTTTCCAGCAATTCTAATAGCGCTACTCTTTGCCGCCAGCATCGGGCCAGGTTATTGGACCGTTGTGATAGCGATATCGCTGCTCGGCTGGGCTCCCTTCGCCCGCTTGATACGGGGGGAGGCGCTGAAATTGCGTGAAGCCGATTTCGTCGCCCAGGCTCGCATCATCGGCACTTCCCCGCTGCGAATCATGGTCAGACACATTTTCCCGAATATTATTAATCCGCTGATAATAATGGTTACATTGTCAGTGGGTATGATAATCCTGACGGAGGCTATTTTGAGCTTCCTTGGGGCTGGTATCCCGCCTCCAGCCGCATCATGGGGAAATATGGTAAACGATGGGAGAAGCCTCATCGATGTTGCCTGGTGGATATCCACCTTTCCTGGCTTAGCCATCGGGCTGGTGGTGCTTGCCGGGAACTTCCTGGGTGATTGGCTTCGCGATAAGATGGACCCGAGGCTGAGGCAGATATGAGCAAGGTTATTCTTAAAGTGGAAGACCTGCGCACCTCTTTCTTTACCCGGAAGGGCGAGGTCAAAGCCGTCGACGGGGTCAGTTTTTATGTGCGTGAGGGGGAGACCTTTGGGATAGTTGGTGAATCCGGCTGTGGTAAGACGGTAACAGGTCTTTCTATCCTTCGTTTGCTTCCGGAGCCCGGGGGTCAGATAGTCGGGGGGAAAATCATCATGGACGGGACAAATCTGCTGGAACTGGATAAGAAAGAGATGAGAGCTTACCGCGGCAAGGTAATTTCGATGATACTCCAGGACCCGATGTCTTCGCTCAACCCGGTCTACCCCATCGGCGACCAGATAGCTGAAGCGGTGCGATTGCACCAGGGACTCCGTGATGAGATGGTTCAGCAGGAGGTTATTTCAGCGTTGCGGTTACTACAGATTCCAACGCCCGAGGTGATTCTGGGGGATTATCCCTTTCAGCTGAGCGGGGGGATGAGGCAGCGGGTGGTGGGAGCGATAGCGATGTCTTGCCACCCACGCCTGCTTATTGCCGATGAGCCCACCACCGCTCTTGATGCCACCATACAGGCTCAGTACATAGCCCTGTTTAAGGATGTCCAGAAGAAGACGAATGTGTCTATAATCTTTATTACCCACGACTTCGGGGTGGTGGCTAATATGTGCCATCGGGTGGCGGTAATGTACGCCGGTAAAATAGTGGAGACGGCATCCACCAGCACGATATTTAAATCGCCCAGACATCCTTACACGAGCGCCCTGATTAAATCTGTGCCTCGTCTGGACCGGAAGGATAAGCGGCTGTATTCGATTAAAGGGCAGCCTCCCTCGCTGCTGGACCTGCCTCCCGGTTGCCGATTCTTCCCTCGCTGCCCAATGGCAAAAAACGTCTGCCGTGAGCAGGAGCCCCCTGAGGTGGAAGTTGGCGATGGGCATTCGGTATCTTGTTGGGGAGTGAAGTAGGCTATGGCGGATATTTTATTGGAGGGGCGTGACCTGAAGAAGTACTACCCGATTAGAAAGGGTATTCTTCAGCGCACCGTCGGCTGGGTAAAGGCAGTTGACGGCGTGTCATTTACCATAGAACGGGGCAAGACGCTGAGCCTGGTTGGGGAATCGGGCGCCGGTAAGACGACCGTAGCCAAGCAGGTGCTGCTATTGGAGAAGCCGACCTCCGGGACTATTCTTTGTGAAGGTAACGACATCCAGCAATTTTCCCAATCGCAGCTGAAGATGAACTACCGGCCCAAGGTGCAGGCAGTGCAGCAGAACCCATGGAGTTCGATGAACCCGAGGATGCGGGTGAGGGATATTATAGCCGAGCCGCTGGTGGTTAACACAAAGCAATCTAAGCAGCAGGTTCGGAGCCGGGTGCAGGAGTTGATTGAGCAGGTGGGGTTGATGGCAGATTCTGCTGAGCGTTACCCGCATGAGTTCAGCGGGGGGCAGCGACAGCGGATTGCGGTGGCACGTGCCCTGGCATTGAATCCCAGTCTGGTGGTGCTGGACGAGCCCGTTTCGGCTCTGGACGTATCTATTCGTGCCCAGATTATGAATCTGCTGAAAGACCTTCAGGCGCAGTATAATCTAAGCTATATGGTTATTGCGCATAACCTGGCAACGGTGCGCTATATGAGCCACAGCGTGGCTATAATGTATTTGGGGCAGATAGTGGAATATGGGGAGGAAGAGGAGCTGTTTAAGCATCCCCTGCATCCGTACACGAGGGCATTGATGTCAGCGTCGCTTTTGACGCTGCCTGAGGATGAGGATAAGGGGATAAAGAAGATAATACTGAGCGGGGAAATGCCATCTCCGCTGGATCCTCCCCCGGGGTGCCGTTTCCACACCCGTTGCCCTGAAGCCAGAGCGGAGTGCAGCCAGACGGCGCCGCCGCTCCGCAGTGTTGGCAGTAGTCACAAGGTAGCCTGCATCAGGGCTTAAGTATACCAAAAATAGTCCTACATGCCTTCTTTTTACCAGATACTGGAAGGAGAGTAAATCCTATGGGCGATATATTAAAAGGCAAAGTAGCTGTAGTTACCGGGTCAGGGCAGGGGGTTGGCCGGGCCGTTGCGGTGGGTATGGCTGAGGAAGGCACCCGGGTGGTTACCAATAACCGCCGCCGGGGGTCTACCGGTTATGTTCATTTGAACGAAAAGGTTCTCAAGGAAATGAGTTCAGAGCAGAAGGAACGGCTGCATAAGCAGCTTGAGGGGTCAACCGGAGATGCCGAAACTACCGCCAGCGAGATAAAGAAAATGGGCGGTGAGGCGGTGCCGTTTTTTGGGGATATTTCTGATTTTGAGGTAGCCGGTAAGCTGATACAGACGGCCGTTGACAGCTTCGGCAGGATTGATATCCTGGTCAATGTTGCCGGCACTTTCGGCTTCAGCCCTGTCTGGGAGATTACCGAAGAGCTCTGGGACCGGGTTACCCTGACCAAGCCCAAGGGTTATTTCAACTGTATTCGCCATGCCGCTCCCTTCATGATGAAGCAGAAATGGGGGCGGATAATTAACTGCACCTCCCGGGCTTTTCTTGGTGATGTCCTTAAGCATACCGAGTATTGTGTGGCTAACGCCGGGGTGGTGGGTCTGACCAGAGCGGTGGCTAAAGAACTGGCACCATATAATATAACCTGTAACGCCTTTGCCCCGTTTGCCAAAACGCGTGCCGCCTTTGAGCTGTCCGCCTACGATGAGGCGGTATCCGAGGCGGAAAGCCCCTGGATGGATAGAAAGTTCGCCTTCCCGCTGGAAATGACCCCTAGCCCGGATGAGGTGGCTCCGTTTATAAGCTACCTTGCCTCCGACGAAGCGGCTAATATAAACGGGAAGACTTTTAACGTTGGGGGGCCAATCATCGGGCTTTACTCGGAGCCTGAAATATCCAAGACCTTGGTTAAGTACGGGGGCAGGTGGACGATTGATGAGCTGAGACAACAGGTGCCTTTTGGACTGCTGCCAGAGGAATTACTAGGAGGTGACTAGAAAGATGGATAAAAATTGGGCAGACCTAACTATGGAAGAAAAGCGCCAGGAGAGGTTTAAGCGCTGGCTTTCGCCTGATGTTAAGTTCTCCAGCCCCGAGGCTGAGGAAGCCTACAAGGCAAGAGCCACCCGGTTTATCAAAGCCATCAGTTTGGAGGAACCGGACCGCGTGCCGGTGATGCTGCCGGCGGCCAACTTACCGGCTTTTTATGCCGGGGGGAATCTCAAGAAGGCGATGTATGATTACGATGAGATGAAACGTGCCTGGCGTAAGTTTTTCCTCGAATTTGAGATGGACACCTTTATTGGTCCCGGACTGGTCCTTCCCGGTAAGGTACTTGACCAGGTTGATTTTAAGTTGCATGTCTGGCCGGGGCACGGATTGCCGGATGACGCTGAAACCTATCAGTTTGTGGAAAGTGAGGTTATGAGGGCTGACGAATATGATGCCCTCATTAGAGACCCCTCCGATTTCTGGCTGAGGATTTTTCTTCCCCGCGCCGCCGGGGCGCTTAAGCCCCTGGAGACGCTTTCCCAGCTTACCCCGATGGTGGGTATACCCGTTTTCTATTTCATCCAGTACGGGCGCCCGGAGATACAGGAAGCGCTTAAAGCCCTTATGGAAGCCGGTAAGGAAGGCATGAAATGGCAGAAGGCGGTTATGGAGTTTAGCCAGGAGGCGCTTGAAGCGGGGTTCCCCTCTCTGTGGGGTGGCTTGAGCGGGGCGCCTTTTGACATGATTGGCGATTTCTTGAGGGGGACGCAGGGGATAATACTGGATATGTACCGCCAGCCGGATAAGATTATCGAAGCTATGGAACGAATGGTGCCCATAGTTGTTGATGAGGCTGTAGCCTCGGCCAACGCCACCGGGTGCCCGGTTATAGTTATGCCGTTGCATAAGGGTGATGACACTTTTATGTCCGACGAGCAGTACGAGAAATTCTACTGGCCTACCTTCAGGAAGGTGCTGATGGGCATGATTAATGAGGGTCTGATTCCCATGCCCTTTGCCGAGGGAAAATATAACCGGCGCCTGGAGGTTATTAAGGACCTGCCCAGAGGCTCGACGGTATGGTGGTTTGATCAGACGGATATGGCTAACGCCAAAAAGGTTCTCGGTGATACCATCTGCATTGCCGGGAACATCCCCGTTTCGATACTGCGCACCGGTACTCCACAGGATGTCAAGGAAGCCTGCCGCCAGCTCATTGAGGTTTGCGCCCCGGGCGGGGGCTATATACTGACCGGGGGGGCAGCCCTGGATAAGGGCAATCCGGATAACCTGCGCGCCGTGACCGAAGCCGCTAAAGAGTACGGCGTTTATTCATAGGTAAGACCATAGAATAGTCAAGCCGGAGGATTAATATCCTCCGGCTATATTTTTAAGCGGAAGTCTTTAAATGTGCCCGTCTAGAAGTACATCTGCCCTGGGCCGACACTGAAGTGGAAGATGGGTTTATCTATTCGGGGAAAGTACAAGGGACAGTGTTGCAGCCCCTTGGGGATAAAGACCAGGCAGCTTTTGTTGATCACGTGCTCTTCGTCTCCCAGCCATAGCACGGCTTCTCCACCCAAATCACCCATGTTCTCCGTATCGCTGCCGAAAAAGCCCAGGATTTCGTCATAATCGTGGGTATGTGCCTGTGGCCCGAGTTTCTTAATGTCAACGCCTGGAGGCGGCTTCATTCCGGGCATTAGCCAGACGCATTCCATGTAGAAGGCGCCGTCGACAACCTCGTGGTCTAGGTAGGCTACGCGGCCGGGAACCTCACCCTGGGGACTCCATGGGGGCTTGACAATATTAGCTTTTGGTTCAGTGACGATGTATTTGCCGTATTTAGATTCAGCCATTTTGGTTTTTCCTCCTTAATAAAATTTCCAGGCATGTTAAAAAGATAATATTTTACAGTTGCGGGTGTGTTGTCTGGTGAAACGGCTACGTTCAAAGCGTAGCACCCTGGTTAATACTTTGTCAAATAATATGCTTGACGGGATATATTACACTGGATTAGAATCAGGTATCCCCGCCGCGAGAGCCAAGCCAATCAGGGAAATCTTTAGTGAGGAGGAGTGATTTAAAAATGGCCAAGAAAGAGTATGGGCACATGGTAAAACCATTGCTTGTTCAAAAGCCGCCCGCAGGTTTATATCCTGAACCGCGAATATGGATGGAGGGCAAGGATCTGGAGGGGTTTAACGCTAATTTTTCCTACGGCTTTATAAAAAAAGCCGGCGCCTGCCATCCCCTTAAAGGAGCCGTGATGCACCCTTATGACGAGTGCCTGGTCTTTGCCGGCACCGATAACACCGATATCACCTATCTGGGCGCCGAGATATCAATAGAGCTTGGCGAAGAGCGTGAGGAACATGTGTTTAACGTACCCTCGGTGGTCATTGTCCCCAAAGGGACGCCGCACGGTCCGGTTAACGTTAGAAAGGTTGATAGACCTATTGTCCACTTCCACGTCGGTCTGGCGCCGGGATATAAGGCGGAAATGCTCCCGGAAAAGGTTAAGTCTACCGGCTCAAAACATGGGCACCTGGTAAAGCCGCTTGGCGAAGGCTTTGAGCCGAAGAGGATGGCGGAGATGCTCCAGGATAAGCGTTTGCTGGAGGAGTTTAAGAAGAATAACCCTGATATGGATACGGAGCAGGTGGGGCAAATAGGGCCGGGTAATGCTGACCAGCTTGTCTGGCTCTACGGTAAAGACCTGGAGGGGCTTGAGGTCAATTTTACCTGGGGCTATTACACCGGTTCCGGTATATGGCACCGCGGCGGTGAATCCCACTACCATCCTGAAGAGGAAATACTGGTATTTATTGGCCTTGACCCGGATGACTTAAGCTTTCTGGGGTGTGAACAGGAGCTGGGCATGGGCAAGGATTGTGAAAGGCATGTATTCAACACGCCTACTGTTGCCATCTGTCCTTCGGGATTTCCCCATCTCCCGCTCATAACCAGGTGGGTGGATAAGCCCTACAGCTTTATCGTGTGTTGCCTTAGCGGCCAGCACGATGCTCCATGGGTGGAAGAGGAATAGTCGTCCTTAGCCAGCTAAATTGCTGGTGAGTTGGATACAATTTAGGGAGGACATCAATAAGATACCGCAGGTTCGGCAGGCTGGACTGGGAAGTATCGATATTGGGCTTTGGTGTCAGGCGGCTGCCGCCAGCCGACGATAATACAGCCGATATTAATGAAGCCAAATCCGTTAAGATAATCCGTTATGCCATTGACCATGGCGTCAACTACCTGGAGCTTGGCTATCCTTACGATATGAGCCGCCAGAAGCGCTTAACTCAAGTGGTCAGCCGGGCGCTTGAGGATGGCTATCGCCAGAAAGTGCGGCTTACCGCCACCCTGCCCTCCTCTTTGATTAATTCCCCTACAGACTTTGAGTGCTTTCTGAATAAGCAGCTGGAGTGGCTCGGGACGGATAGCGTAGACTTTTGCCTTCTGGGGGGGCTGAACCGGGATAGCTGGCCGAAACTAAAGGAGTTGGATGCGCTGGGCTGGGTGGAAAAAGCTTTGAGCAGTGGGCGAATTAGCCATATTGGGTTTTCCTTCCATGATTATTATCAAGCCCTCAGGGATATACTGAACGATTACGATAACTGGGCTCTTGGGCAGTTTCAATACAGCTATATGGACATAGACCACCACCCCGGCGTCAGCGGGCTTAAATACGCTGCTGATAAGGGGCTGGCGGTGGTTGTTACCGAGCCTCTTAAAGGGGGGAGGCTTACCAAAGAGCCGCCGGAGCCGGTAGCCGGGATATGGGCTAATGCCTCACAGAAGCGCACGCTGGCTGAGTGGGGGCTGCGTTGGGCATGGAATCACGCCGAGATTTCTACCGTCGTCAGTGACATGGGAACCATAGAGCATGTAATGGAAAATGAGGCTCTGGCTGGCAGCGCTGAAGCCGATAGCCTTACCGTGCGGGAAGAGGTGCTGATTAGCCAGGTCAGGGAGGCTTACCGCAGGCTAAAACCAATCCCCTGCACTGCCTGTCGGGGCTGTATGCCATGTCCCCAGGGTATAGATGTGCCGCGCATCTTTGAGATTTATAACGACGCCGTTATGTACGGTGACGTTGAGACGGCACGGTCTATTTACCGCGACGAAAAGCATGCTATCGACGACTGCAACAATTGCCGTGTCTGCATAGATACCTGCGGCCGAAAGATTGATATCCTGGACTGGCTTGAGAAAGCGCGCCAACTGCTTACCGCATCTGATTAGCTACAGTATTAAACTATTTCCCCGTTGTATTATGTAAACTACCCTGCTGCCGGCGGTGCTGCTATCGAGTGTAATAATAACGCATTCTCCTCCTGAAGAAATAGCCTGCTACCAGACCAAGCAACAGACCGCCGAGGTGAGCCTGCCAGGCTATATTCAGTAAAGAGGAAAATATGGTAAGTACGATAAAACCGCCAATAACGGCTATCCAGAGGGGTATTGGGGCTGGTATGGGAAAAACAAACACCCGTAATTTGGGCATCAATACCGCCAGCACTCCTCCCAGAGCGAAAACCGCCCCCGAGGCGCCTATAGCTATGGAAGAAGATGACGCTAGAGGGGTATAGAGGGCTATAAGAAGGAAAAAGATATTGCCCACTATCCCCCCAACAAAGTAAACCAGCAGGAATCTGGGTGTTCCGATTAAGCGGGAGAGGAAGCTGCCGAAGAAGTACAGGGTTATCATATTGGCAAAAATATGCCAGAGGCCGCTGTGGACGAAGAGGTTGGTCACTATAGTCCAGGGCATAGCCAGGAAGCTGGCTGGCTGAAATCCCAGCAAGAGAATCAGGTTCCGGTCTATAAGGGTGGCGATAAATATTAACAGGTTTATGCCTATTATAATCCATACTGCGGCTGGCCTGGAGGCTCTATATGCCATTAAATCACTCTCACTCTCTATTATCTAGAGGTTGATAATTTCTCCTCTGACCTCCTGGCCAATGGTTAGAATGCCGAAGGAGTTTTTTGCCTGACCGGGATTGAAGAAGAAAATACCATTCTTTACCTCATTCTGGGAATGGTGGGAATGACCGTAAACGATGATATCTACATTAGCAAACATCTGCCCTACCCTTTCGTCTATACCGTGAGGGCTGCCCCAGCCATGGGTAATACCTATTCTTTTCCCCTCTATTTCCAGTAGCTCCTTTTCCGGAAGAACACGCTTAAGCTCGGCTGAGTCCATATTGCCCTGTACCGCCTTTACCTCCCCCAGCCTTTTCAGACCGTCAAGCACGTCCCTGGCGACGAAATCACCGGCGTGAATTATCAGGTCTACTCCAACCAAAGTGTGCAAAATCTGGCTGGGGAGCTGGGCAAAAGAACTAGCATGAGTATCCGAGATTACGCCTATCTTCATGCCGCCTCCTCCAGGGCGGAGGAGTAAGCCTGGTAGGTTGCGGGGTCAAAGAGAACAAAAACCACCTCTTTAACCGAGGTTACCTGCCTGCTTAAGAATGAAACCGCTGTCTTAATCGCCACCTTCGCCGCTTCGGCTACCGGATAGCCATAGACACCGGTGCTGATTGAGGGAAAGGCAACGCTGGCGAGCCTTTGCTCTGAAGCCAGTTTCAGGCTCTCCCTGTAAGCGCTTTCCAGCAGCGCCGCTTCACCCTTATTGCCGCCATGCCATACGGGGCCGACGGTGTGAATAACGTGTTTTGCCGGCAGGTTACCCCCGGTGGTGATGACCGCCTTGCCCGTGGGCAGTCGCCCCTGCCTGGCTACAATCTGCTTGCATTCTTCAAGGATAGCCGGACCCCCGGCACGGTGGATAGCGCCATCAACACCACCCCCGCCCATCAGTCCCGAATTAGCCGCATTGACTATGGCATCGGCAGCCTGTCTGGTAATATCTCCCTGGATAATGGCTAATTTCGCCTGATTGACTGTTACTTCTCCGGCTTGATTTTCCACAGGTTGACCTCTAACACTTCATTATAAGGTGGATAGGGTAGAGAGTCTAGTCTGGTGTTTAAAGCCAGGTTGCGCGCGGGGTTGGGATTTGTTAAACTAACTTGATTGTAATGGGCCGTTAGCTCAGTTGGCAGAGCACCTGACTTTTAATCAGGGTGTCACAGGTTCGAGACCTGTACGGCCTACCAGCCCCTCATTTTGAAGCTAATTTTCCCCGATTTTTACAAAATCCGCAAAATGCAGCCCCTCTTTGAACACCTGATTCGAAAAAAAGGAGGGGTCAAAAATGAGACCAAAAACGCCATCCTTTGACGCCCTGATACAAAATCAGGGCATCTGTTTGTCCACGGAGGGAAGAAGCCAGAATACCATAGACTGGTATGCCAGCAACCTGCGACGTTTTCTTAAGTTCCTCAGGGAGCGCCAGTTGCCGGATGAAGTACAGGACATCGGCGTGGCCGAAGCGCGCAGCTTCATCTTCTACCTGCAGAATGAAGTTACCAGGTGGGAGAACAGCCTGTATACCAGAGATAAAAAACGACTCTCCCCTTTTTCAGTACAGGGCTATGCCAGGACGATAAAGGCTTTCTGGAGCTTTCACATAGATGTACTATCTTACTCCCATGAGAGAGCGCTCCGTATGGACTCGTGGTAAACTTCCTCTGTTTCAGTTTCAGCAATGTTCTTGAGCTTTGTGTATATCTCATTGAGCGGAGACGGCATATCCGGATATGTATTCCCGCCGTCAGGCGTCAGGTAGCCCGACGCCGTTACCGTCTTGCTCAGGTTTTCGCTGTCAATTGAGATTGTGAAGTCCATATCGCCCCTCGTTATGCTACCGCCCTCGCTCGGTTCTCCCGGGAATCGGTAATGCTCGTCAAGCTTGTCCAGGCCGCTGTTCTCGAAATAGGCCACGAGACTGTCCAACTGTTCCGGTGTGAATTCCCCCGTCATCCAGGTTCTGGTAGCCGGGTGTCCCGGCGTTGGAAGCCGCAGCCCCTTCTCCTCGATGTAGATGATGCTCCCATCGCCGTAAATATAGAGATATTTAAACTCTCCCCTCATGATATAGTCGAGTTGCTCGTAGATGACCGGAGGCTCTACCTTTATTGTTGATTCGATACTGGAGTCCGAGGATGGGCTTGGAATCTGGTGGGATGCTAGAGATACCGTCCAATCAATAAATGACTGGTCCAGCTCATATTCACGCATTTCCACTCCCGGCATTTGCACTTCGGCATAAGGGATGTCCAGCGTATCGGCGATATATTGCCTCAGGGCTTCGACATCGTAGCTTAGACTGCTCAACGGGTTTTGCTGAGGAAAGTCTTGCTGTTTAGCAGACCAGAGTTCAGCGATTGCCAGTTCCCGTTCGTTAAGCTCGCGGTCGGCGGCCCATATTTTCCAGTAGCTGGCCACCGCCGGAGCCGACCCTGTCATACCTGCGGGACCTCTGCCATCAGCGGCGAAGTTGGCCTGCGCATAAGCGATTTCGATGCCATCCCTGGGTA
>Ga0315549_1003210_pt1 | contig 14786 bp, 13 predicted proteins | sample SalMarSW160200MG_FD_203101 | JGI IMG/M metagenome (GOLD analysis project Ga0315549, IMG submission 203101) | Salt marsh sediment microbial communities from the Plum Island Ecosystem LTER, Massachusetts, United States - Salt Marsh Sediment SW1601-200 ... | reverse complement strand
CTATATGCTTTACAAATATGCTATGTTTCCTCCTTTCCTTTCGGATTGAAAGTAAATTTGTTGGTTAGATGAACATTACAGCAGTTCATATATTTATATAGCACCCTTACAGGCGCACGGGGAGATTACAAATAAGGACTTGCCAGAGTAAAGTGTCAAAACGCAGAGTGCGGTTATGACTATTTTGTACCTTTTTCTAAGTTTTTAGTTTCTATCTCTGTCCATCCTGCCATCAGAAAAGAACACTTTTATTTGGCGAGCACATAGCATATGAAGTTTTGCTTAAGCTTCCTCACAGGCAATTTTATTTATTTACCTATCTCAAATACAAAACAAATGATCGAGCTTTTTAAGACGACTTGTAATAAAGCATTTTGTAAACAAAGAACTGATAAATGAGCATTTTGCTAAGAAATTACTATCCTGGAATAATTCATGATTTTCAATCGACAATAGCGTGAGAATTTCGGGATACGATGATAGGGCAAGGGAATCTTTTGCCCAATACATAGCAAGATGCCCAAGTTTTCCGGATATGTGTTATTCTTGCAGATTAGTGTTAACTTATAATGATTTTTATGAGATTTTATGTACTTTTTTCTTTATGAAACGGTTTTTCCCGTGATACGCTGCTTCTGATAGTAAACCAAGACATTTTGAGGAATTATTTTCTGAGAACGTTAGATTTTCGGATTTTAAGTTTAGCTGTCATTTATACGCGGTCGCGGTTTATTCCTTAAGGAAGTTGTTTATTCATAATATTTAGAGCATAACCTTCAATTCGTAATATGTGTGGTGGGTATTGGGAAGTGAAACGACAAAATAAAAAAGAGCTATATATACATAGCCCTTTTTTATGGATATACAAACAATTATAAAAAATATGCTTAGGCCTGTTCATGCACCGTTTCAATTTCTTTTAAAGCTTCCAGGGTTTTATAAATACTATTATAATCATCTTTTTTAATATCAAAATCAGTAATTAAATGTGAATTACCGTCTTTATCAGTGATCATAAGTTTTTTCACCGTACTTTTAAAAGCATTTGGGCCAGCTACACCTGCTAACGCTTTGGTTTTAATCTCGGTAATTACTTGTTTTACGCTAAAAATATTATCAAAGCTAACAGTTTCTTTTTTTATTTTTATAAAATTGTCACCAACAACAATCTGTGCCTTAAGCGCTGATAAAGCGGAGTTAAAAAGCGCGATACCAGCGAGAATCCAAATTACAATAAAAATGAAAATGGGCCAAATACTTCCTAAATCATCGGAAGAAGCTAAAGTAATAATTAAAATAACTACAGCAATTGGTCCGGCAATGCAGAGAAGCCCCCCTAAAAAATAACCAAATTTAAATTTACCTTTTATAGCTTTTTCTTGTGTACTCATGTTATATTGTCTCCTTTTAATTATTTTGTGCCAATTTGGCTTTCATTTGTTCAATTTTAATAACAATCTTTCCTAATTCATTTGATTTATTAATTTTATAATGTTGTTCACATTCCTCAAAATCTTTCAACGCGTTTGAAAAGTCTGCTAATTCTTTATAGGCATCTCCTCTTTTGTCAATTAACTCATATTTTGAATCTCCCTTGCTATCTGACAAATTTTCTATTGCCTTATTAAAATCAGTAACAGCTTGAGCGGGAAAACTTTTAATATATTTTTCTCCCCTTAATTTATATTTGTCAGAGACGGAAGTTTTACTAAAAGTCAGGGCAAGGCCACCAAAAAAACCTCCTAATAAAGGTATTGTAAAAATAGCCTTGGCCACTATAGTTCCCATGGTGAAGGCAACAATCAGTAGGCCTGCTGAGCCAAGTGCTACCACTAGAAATAAAAGCCTTGTGCCAATACTTCTTCCTGGGAGTAAATCTTGACCGCACTTTTGACATTTTTCCAAATTAGCTTCATTTTCGGAATTACATTTTCGGCAGATAATACATTTCGTTTGTTTTGTCATTACATTCAATTCCCTTTTGATTGATTTATTAATTAATGATAGTAAAACTTATAATCTTTGACAAACAATTTTGTGAAAAAAATCAAAAATTCTTATTTCCCATTGGATTTGAAGGAAAAATCTTCAAAAATCCTTTAATAAAGTATATTAAAATTTTGCTCCCATGAATTTCTATAAATTTTCTTATAATTATCACTAAAAAGACAAACCTTACCCTTTTAATACACCATATGAGAAAAAATATCAATTCAATGAAGCAATATTCAGATTAGGCGGTGCCCTCCCAATTTTCAAAAGATGCTTCAGGAGCTTGACCGTCTCTTCTGGATCCATAATAATTGACACAATTTTCATATTTGAACCACATTTCGGACAAACAAGCGGATCTACCCCGTAGACTTTTTTTATCAGCATAGCTCAGGTATAAGCCTGCTGTTTCCTGCTTGCAGAACTCTCCTGTGTTTCAGAAACAGGGTTATCAGTTTCCTTATCTTGTTCCAGATTATGTTTTTCTTTGAATCCGGCTGGCGCTAATTTCGTTAAATGTTTAAACCTTTCCCAGATACCCCTTGTCCTGGAAGCATACAGTCCATATCTCCTGATGTATTGCTTGTTCTTAGGAGGAATATGTGCTGTTACCAGAGCTATGAAGTCTAAAACATTGAAGACCTTGAAATCTTCCTTAACATAGCTTGAGTATTTGGGCGTCTTAAACAAGGCCTTACCATGAAACGGCTCATACTTAATCTAAAAAATACCCATAAAGCTTTTTGACTTGTGAATACAAACTGTCTGTGAGGAAGGCGTAGCAGAACTTTCTGTACTATCTGTTCACCAAATAACAAGGTTCTCTTCTGATGACAAGCCGGATAGAGATAAAAACTCAGGCAGGACAACGGCTGGTTCTCTATAACAAAAACCAGTTTAAGACGGCTTGAGCCGTATAACGGGAAACTGCCACCTACGGTTCTTATGGGGGAAAAGGGCTGTAAAGTACCTGACCTACCAGACGCGGTGCGCCTAACTTAACGAGGCGGGCGTCCTTGCCTGCCAAAATGGAAAATAAATAATATTTTTTTCAAAGGAATCTTCTATGTTTACAGAGTATTTTTTAGAGAAAAGGAATCTGTTAATGCCTCATAATGTAGTTTATTAGCAGAAGAAAGAGGCCCCTTCTTCAATAAAAAGTCTCCTCCAACAGTGTGTTGTTAAAATTTTGCATACCCACCAAGCGAAATGTAATACTGCTCCCTGAATCTTTTTTCCTCTTTTGAGCTAGGTTTTTTACTGAAGAATCAGTAGGACAAGAGGGGTGTGGGGGCGCTTACAGCATGTTACAATGTTAGCGCCGCAAGGCTATCAAGAAAATATAATCAAGGTTCTTTTGAAGAAGATTCCTTAGCTGAAACACATGAATGCTCTGTTAGCCAAAAACAGCAAAAATCAACCTGGGCTAAGGCTTATGAAGAAGGTCTATGGAGTAGATCCTCTGGTTTGTCCCAGATGGGGTTCTCCCATGAAAATAATCGCCATTATCATGGATCAAGAAGAAACAAAGAAGATACTGAAATACCTGGCAAAGATCGGACGTCCGCCTCCTGATTTTGATCCTGCTTCTTTAAATTAAACCACTCATGATGTAAGTATCTGGGAATAGTATGCTCTTTTCCCAAAATTTGTAAATTTAAACCTCAGATGATTGGAAAGACCATAATCACTATCAAGGTGAAAAAAATCTGAAAAACACCTGATAAATCATTCCATCTTACTGCCGGATCGCTTGTATATATCGGGGTTTTTTACTACTGGCAGTTTATTTTTTAATTGACAAATATTTTTAAAAGTTTTATCAATTATACACAGCATATACAGATGTGCGGCCCGGCTTTTTTAGGTGATAGTATCGTCTAGTTCAGCCGCAGAAACAAAAACAGAAGGTGGTATGAATATGGAAATCATTATTACAGAGAGTTACCAAGAGATGAGCAAGGTATCCGCCCAGATAATTTCACGTGAGATTCAGAAGCGGCACGATCTGGTATTGGGACTGGCTACGGGAGACACCCCGGTGGGCACCTATAAGGAACTGGTGAAAATTCATAAACAGGAGGGTCTGGACTTTTCCAAAGTAAAATCTTTTAATCTGGATGAGTATGTGGGTCTGGCATCCCTGCATAAAAACAGTTATAACTATTTTATGTGGGAGAACCTGTTCAAACACATCAATATAAATCCGGAAAATGTCTATATACCGCAGGGCAATACCCACGATCCCGAAGAGTTTTGTGTCTGGTACGAAGAGCAGATTAAAAAAGCCGGCGGTGTCGATCTGCAGGTGCTGGGAATCGGCGGTGACGGTCACATTGCCTTTAATGAGCCAGGCTCTTCCTTTGCCAGCTGCACCAGGGTTAAAGCGCTTTATAAACAGACAATTGAAGATAATTCGCGCTTTTTTGACAACATAGAGGATGTGCCGCGCTTTGCCATTACCATGGGTGTGGGAACGATTTTAGAAGCCCGCAAAATTCTGCTTATAGCCAGCGGAGAAAAAAAGGCCGGGGTCTGCGCTCAGTTTATCGAAGGGCCCGTTACCAGCCAGATAACCGCTACCGCTCTGCAGCTGCATAATTATGTAACTATAGTATTGGATAAAGGAGCGGCATCCAAGCTTAAACGAACCGAGTATTATAACTGGGTGCGCGATCATAAACAGTTAATCCAAAAACAGGTGGGGCGATAGCCTATGCGGACAGCAAATTTATGAAAGATGATATACAGAGTAGTTTACATGACCTGCTTGCCACATCAGCTTTTTTAGCTTCGCTTAAAGTATTAAAACAAAAGCAGGGAAGCCGTCTATTCGGAGAAAAAGTACACCCTCTCTCCGGGCAGGAGATCGAGCTTTTAAAAAAACAGGGAAACCGGGCACAGGATTGGGCCACAATTAGGGTTGCTTCGGATTTTAAAACGGATTGTATCCATAATAACAGCTTTAGCGGTGAATGCGTGCTCGGGGTGTTTACAGGCGCTTTAAAGCAGATCGAGACTGCCGCGACTCTGCCCGATGGGATTTATAACAGTACCATAGCGGATTGTGAAATCGGCAGCGGCTGTCTAATCAGAGATAACGGTCTGATTTCACGCTATCTCATAAAAGACAATGCGATTATTTCAGGCTGCGGAACGCTATCTGCGGGAAAAGACTGTACTTTCGGTAATGGAACGGCCATGGCTTTGGGTATTGAAACCGGAGGCCGCGAAGTATTATCCTTTGCCGAACTGGAAATCGTGACGGCCGGTTGGGTGGCCACCCGGCGGCACGATAAAGCTTTGCAGGAACGGTACCGGGATTTTGTGAGCAAATATGTGGAAAGCATAAGCGCTGATTACGGTATTGTAGAAAACGGGAGCGTCATACGCAACAGCAAACGGATCGAAGATGCCTATATCGGAGAGCAGGCCCTTATTGACGGGGCCACTTTAATACGTAACTGCACAATTTTAAGTAATGCCGAAGAACAGAGCGAAATAAGCCACGGGGCTTATGTGGTAAACTCGTGCGTGCAGTGGGGGTGCGAAGTAACCTCCATGGCAATAGTAGCGGATTCCGTGCTCACCGAGCACTCACATGTGGAGCGCCATGCCAAAGTAACCGCGAGTGTTATCGGTCCCAATACGGGTATAGCCGAAGGCGAAGTTACTTCATGTCTGGTCGGTCCCTTTGTAGGATTTCACCACCAGGCCCTGTTGATTGCCGCCATCTGGCCCGAGGGCAAGGGCAACATCGCTTATGGTGCCAATGTGGGCTCCAATCATACCTCCCGGGCTCCGGATCAGGAGATTTTCTGCGGTGAGGGAGTCTTTTTCGGTCTGGGTACCAATATAAAATTCCCATCGGATTTTACCGGTGCACCCTATTCGATCATCGCAACCGGTGTCAGCACGTCACCTCAGAAAATAGATTTCCCTTTCTCACTAATCCATAATCCTTCGCTAAAGTATGCTGAAATTCCCACGCATTTCAATGAGATTATCCCGGCCTGGGTGCTTTCGGATAATATTTATACGATCATGAGGAATGAGGGCAAGTATAAAAAACGCAATAGGGCCAAACGAAGCATTTTTGAGTTTAGCGTATTTCGTCCGGATATCATGGATAAGGTGATTACAGCCAGAAACAGACTCTTCAATGTTCAGACAGAAAAAACTGTGTACAGCGAAAAGGATATACCCGGTCTGGGGAAAAACTTTTTGCAGGAAAAAAAGCGCCGGGGAGCCATTGCTTCTTATAATTTCTATATAGAATATTACTGTCTGCGCGGTTTAAGGGATCGTATTGAAGAACTGCTGTCCGCCGGTCATAAAGAGGCGATCGCATTGCTCTATGATAAAAAGACTGACAATGCTCTCTGGGAGCACCAGCGGCAGCTTCTGGATAAAGAAAAGTACGGTCAAAGAAGCATACCGGAAAATCTGGAACGGTTTATTATCATACTGGAAAAAATTGCGCAAGATACTTTCAGCGCAAAGGAAAAAGACGATATCCGGGGAGCCAAGATTATCAGGGATTATAAGGAAACGTATACTCAGGCCGCGGATGATGCGTTTATAGTTGCCACCAGAGCAGAGACGGAAAAGGCTGTAAAAAGAATTAAAGAAATTATTACGCTGCTTGCTGTCATTTAATGCTCATCTGACCAAATTTTTCTAAAGAAATACTATTCTGTTTTTTTATGAAGATAAATAAAGTTAATAATTCCTGCTATAATAATAAGAATACCGCCTAATAAGCTAAACCAATCGAATTCTTCTGATAGTAAAAATATGCCCAATAAAAAGGCGAAAAATATAAACGGTAAAAGCATGATAATTGAGTAGAGTGTATAATGAAGAAGATAAGCTTATTCGTGATTATATTTATATTTATTTTAACGGGAGGATTTGCTTAAAATCAAGATGAAATAATTTCTGAAAAAACGGATCTCTCAGATGAAAAACCTGCAGATCCAGACCTGAAATACAATTATATAGGTATTAATCCAATGATGCTTCACATGGGTATGTTCTCAATAGTATATTCCAGAGCTATACACGAGCAACTACTCATTGCTGTTGTTCCCGGTTATTCAGATTTTAATGCAGCCCTTTTTTCCTTTTTACGGGATGATGAATTCAAGTATCAGAGTATATTTGTAGCTTTGAATCTCAGTGTTTTTCCCTTTTCAGATACTATTTTTCCCGAAGGTTTCTTTTTTGGAATCGATGTAATCCCAGTTTTAAGCTTCAAGACTAATCGTGATTCAGATCATACCACAACATCCTTAAGCCTAACTCCTTACCAGACATTGGCAGAATAATTTCTTATCAGAACTTCCCCGGCCCCATACCACATTTCATTGCCGAGAGATATTAAATCAATATATTCGTCATCAATTACAAATCCCTGAACACGTAAATAATCAAAAAAGGCTTTGATGTTAATGGTCCTGTTGCTTGTTCCGGGAGCATCCGTTGGTGTTTTCAGAAAGGCCATATAGTCCCTGGTATAATCCCCGGTTGTACAATTTTCATACCTGGCGAATATGTAGTCATCACCATCTATAGTAACAACTGGTCCTAGAAAGATTGTATCTGCTGAGTAATCCAGCCAGATCATTACTTCACGTGTTATGTTTGGTCCGGGACAGTAAAATCGTTTATATCCCCGATGGCTGCCGGTAGGTCATTGGTTGTGGTAAATGTCTCCCAGGGGTGCCAGCCGAAGTGTATGCTTGGATATGTTTTAACTTCATCTTCCCGAACCCATGTAGGCCAGTTTAATTCCCAGCCAAGGGGAAAATTCACATCACGTGTTATGTAAACAAACTGGCTGTAATTGGTGATTGCCTCTTTGTTCCATATACAATTTGATACGTAATACTCGAAAAATAAAATTTTCCCCTAGTGTTGTTAATCCTACTTTTTTAATTAACTGATAGGAAAAATTATAATTTTTTGAATCCGTGGTTGTACCCTGTGCAAGCAAGGGTATCGGTAAAACGAAGGCTGAGGTAAAAATTAAGGTGAACGCGGCAGCAATTTTTCCCATATTCTTCCCCCGCATTGAGGACAGCAGAAAATATCAATCTTGTACAGCTTCGCCGGCAGTCTCGCCCAGGCCTTCTCCCGGCTGGCACGTGTCGTCATTGTCACCGCTTCCCCTGTTTCTGCTTGCGGTGGCGCGCCAGTATCGTCCCATCCGTACCATTGTTCTGCCGCACGCCTCCATAACGCCGGACGACTCTTCCATAACCGGATTTTAATAAATCAAGCCAACCCCGCTATTTTCTTGACTCTTGAGCTTCTTGCAAAAATAACATTTTTGCAAGAAGCTCCTAAAATGGAAATTGCTAAATTATTATGGTATAAAGAATTATTATTTTACTAACTTAATATATTTTGAGTTTTGCAATTTCCTCTCTTAATTAAAGTATTTTATCGATTATTAAAGCAATCAATTTCCTATAAAGCAACTCCCTATTGGAGGCTGATGGGTCGGGTTACCCAACATGTCCCCCTTAAGAAGTTTACTTGAGTTTTGTGGATATACAGGTTCTTTTTTACATTAAAAAATTATTTATTCAGGTTAATTATGCTTATGATCAAAGCAGCGACAGAGATGGCTGTTCCAAGAAAAGTTCCCCACTGGTTAAGGTGGTAGAGTTGATTATTGTATTCTGCATAGATTTTGTCATCCGGTCGAATGATGCGCGTGATCGGCTGTTTTACATCATTGGCATCGGTAATAATAACACTCTCATTCACATTCTTTTGAGGATCACTCCCCCCTGCAATGTAGAGATAATATTTATAACTCCTGTTGGGTACATAGGGGTAGATACCAGGTTTAAATACAGCGCCGCTTACAGTCACATAGTATTGCTTTAAAGGAATCACAATCAGATCATATGGTTTGAGAAGGATATCCTTTTCTTCTGTATAGTCATGGATAAGGGCCTCTATATCCACGGTAATTGGCAGCTTTTCTCCCGAGCGTATGATATATGCATTCTTTAAATCAGCTTCGGAAGAAAAGATACTGTTCAACGGCGATTCTTTGGTCTTTTCACTTTCCTTTAAATCAGCTTCGGATAAATTTGTTTTAGAAAAATCAGCTTCAGAAGAAAGGATGGTATACAACTCATGAATTGCACCTGAAAGTTTTTGCCCCTCTACAAGGGGATATGTGTACCTATATGAGCTTTTGGGCACGCTTCCTTCTTTTTTGACTCCTTCAAACTCAATAGCGCCTTCAAAGTACACTACCGGCAGACTATCTTTTTTATTAAGAATATATACTTCATCCAGGTCATGAAGTATAAACTCCTTAAATAATGAAGTAGAACTATCCAAATAATAAACTTCTCCAGATGTACTCGTTTCTGAAATATGGCGCACTACCCGAATGCGAGTAAGTTCACTTAATTTGGTAAATCCTCCTGCATGTGTGAGAATAAGATCGTTTAATCCCTCTCCCCCTATAAGCTGATAGGTGTCGGGACGAAAAACTTCTCCGATCACCTTAACCTGCCGTACAGCTTTACTAATAATAATCGTATCCCCCGGTTTCGCGTATGGATCCTCTCCCTTTTCGCCAAAGCGCTGGGCTTTAAAAAGATCATATTTTTTCACTGACCCATCATTTTTTACTATTTGAATATCACGGAAGGATGAATAGTCGGTGGTTTTGCCCTCAACCACCATGGATAGCTGTGACAGTCCCCAGCAGTCGATATATTGAGCCGTTTTTACTTCCCCTTTAAGATATACCTGGAATATACCTGTAGATTGAATCACCAATTGTGGTTTACTCTCGGGATAGGCATGACGTACTAATTCTTCCACTTTTTTACGCAGTTCCTGATAACTAAGTCCTTCTACCTGAAGAGTGCCAAAGATGCGCAAATTTAAAGAAAAATCACTTTGCACAACAGATTCCAGAGACTCGAAACCCCTTCCCGCCAAATAATTAAGCCGATAGACATCACCCGGAGTTACTGGATACTCTTTAATCGCGCTGGCCAATTTGACTCGATCAGTTTCAGGTTGGATAATCTTATTACGCTTCAATTCTTCATTTAAATCAAGTGCATAATTATCTTGCTGTGCAAAGAGTTGTGCCAGACATATTATAAAAATGATGGCGCTTATTAACTTTTTTCCCATTAACATCCTAACCCATTTTAACTGTTTCTTTAATAAACTTAAGTTCGTTTTTTTACTTTTTTAGGCTGCTGCTTATAATATACAACCTTTCTGTTAAGTCCGATGTTTACAACTATTTTAAAGCATTAATCACAATTCGACTATAATTATAGAAGTAATTTTTCTTCGTAATTTTTCACATGCTGTTTATACTAAATTTTAAAAACTGTGTCAAGTGTCAAGGCAAAATATGTCAAGGCAAAATAATGTCAAGGTTTGTCCTTGGGCGCGGTAATTCATGAATAGATCGGCGCCTTGCTTTATGAGGAAAATTTTGCCCTATTATCATTTTCATTCAAAGAGATTAACGTATTCACGATTAGCTCTCCACTATTCCCTTTCCCATATAGATCTGAATTAAATTTAATCTGCCGTTCTAACATTATCTTATAGCATTTTAGAATATTTTCTTTTTCTGTGCCAGCAACAATATTGGCTCCCAGATCCACTAATTCTTCCCATTCGGTTTCTTGCCTTAAAGTAATACACTTTTTTTTAAAAAAATATGATTCTTTCTGGAGCCCGCCGCTATCAGTCATAACTAAAAGACAATTCTTCAAGAGATAAATCATTTCAAGGTATCCAACTGGCTCAATGATAGTAATATTGTCTTCTAAAGGAAAACCAAACTCAGTGAGTTTTTTATTTGTCCTCGGGTGTAATGGAATAACGATGGAATTATTATGACTGATTTCATTGAATGCTTTAAAAATATCCTTTAAAACTTCAAGGTTATCTGTATTTTCTTCTCTATGAATGGTGGCCAATATATATTTCTGATTGGATAAATCAAGGCTGTCTGCCATCTTCTCCGGTTTATACGCGTAATCGCTGTAATGCAATGCCACATCATACATCACATCTCCGCATTTCACAATCTTACAATCGAAAAAGTAAAAACCCTCCCGCTTTAGATTTTCAACCGCATTATCTGTGGGACAGAATAGCACATTGCTTATCCTGTCGGTTAGAATTCTGTTTATTTCCTCCGGCATCTTCATGTTGAAACTTCTTAGACCAGCCTCCACATGCGCCACTTTAATTAACAACTTTTTTGCCGCCAAAGCTCCTGCCAGTGTGCTATTTGTGTCTCCATAAACAAAGACCCAATCTGGTTTTTCTTTCAATAATACATTTTCTATTTTTTCCAGCATCTTTCCTGTCATGGCCCCATGGCTTAAGCAATTTATACCTAAATTATATTTGGGTTTTGGTATTTTAAGCTGAGTAAAAAAAATGTCTGACATATTGGAGTCAAAATGTTGACCGGTGTGGATGATGATTTCATCTATTCTTATTTCACTCTGGCGTTGTCTTCTATTGTGTTCAGTTATTGCTCTATTTACTGCAGATGCTTTTATAAATTGGGGTCTGGCACCGATAATTGTAGCTATTTTCAATAATTGGCCCATTATGATAATATTCCTATTTAGTTTCTTCTATAACATTTAAAGATGTATCTTTAAGTTGATATACATTCCCACATTCTTTGCATGTTACATAATTTTTTTCATCGTAGTTCCTTAGAGTACATCCGCACTTGCACACCCAGCCGATTATTCGGGCCGGGACGCCCGCTACCAGAGCGTAGTCGGGTACATCTTTGCATACTACCGCCCCTGCTGCCACAAGGGAATATCTCCCAATAGTATTACCACAAACGATTGTGCAATTTGCCCCAAGTGTAGCGCCGCATTTTACCAGTGTGGGCATATACTCATTTTTGCGTTCAATAAATGCTCTGGGGTTTATAACATTTGTAAATACCATCGAAGGAGCGCAGAAGACACCGTCTTCTAAGATCACGCCTTTATAAATGGATACATTGTTTTGTATTTTACAGCCATTGCCGATTTTTACATCTGGTCCTATCATTACGTTCTGACCAATAACACAATATTCACCAATTATTGTATTGCCTAAGATATGTGAAAAATGCCAGATTTTTGTGCCTTTGCCAATCACGACATGCTCATCGATAACCGAACTTGTATGTACAAAATATTCAGCCATTGCTTCTCCTTTCAAAATATAAGAATTGCTAATCAATGCAATGTTGCGCTTGTGCCAGTACATTTAAAACCCGCAGACCCTCATGGCCATCGGTAATAGGTTTTTTGTTATGTTTTACACAGTCTATAAAATGCAAACACTCATTCTTTAATGGCTCAGACTGATCCAAAGCAATCATCTGCGGGTCAGCCTTTATTGGTGTTGGAATACCATTATTCCAGGTTATAGAATGAGAATATAACACAAGCTTTTTCTCCCAATTTTCTGTATCACTAAAGACTGCCATGCGTTCTTTTCCTACTACTACCAGTTTCTGCTCTTTAAAAGGATGCAGCCAGGAGACGAAGATATGAGCATTGACCCCTTTGTGAAACTTAAGATGGGTAACCGTTACATCCGCAATCTCCTTATGCAGATAGTTCCCCGCTGTAGCTGTCACAAAACAGGGATCCTCATTACAAAGAGAAAGGATCATGGAAATATCATGCGGTGCGAAGCTCCAGAGGGAATTTTCAGAATTACGGAATTTTCCCAAACTCAATCGGTTAGAATAGATATAATAGATCTTGCCCAGCTCACCCTTTGTTACCATTTCCTTGAGCTTTGTAAAAGCAGGATGATATTGCGTAAGATGACCTACCATAAGAATTCTGTTATTATCTTCAGCCAGCTTAACCAGTTCTTCAGCCTCTTTTATATTAAGGGCCAGAGGTTTTTCAACAAACACATGTTTTCCGGACTGAAGCGCCTGTTTGGCACAAGTGTAGTGGAGTTCGGCTGGGAGAGCGAGCACCAAACTGGTTATTTCCGGATTTTGTAAAAGCTCAGAATAACTATTGCATATTTGTATTTGGGGATAGGCTTTTTTAAACTGCTCAAGTGTAGTACTTATTTTATCACACACGGTGTGCAACACACCAAGTTCATAATAATTGCGAACCAGGTTTTTTCCCCAATATCCAGCACCAACAACAGCAATAAATTTCTTCATATTCACTGTACTGTAGACCCCTTTTTAAAACAGATATCACGTTTAGTATTTTTATTTACTTCGCTCATACATATAATACTTAATTATTAGTGAAGATCATACCTCCATCTCCATAACAGCCCAGAGGCTTAGCAGGAAAAAAACTTGTTGCTGCAATTTCAGCTAATGAACAGGCCTTCCTTTGCTTGTAAGTTGCGCCAAAACTTTGCGCGGCATCTTCTAATACAAACAATCCATGTTTTTTGGCTAATTTATTAATCTCATCATAATCAGCCGGCTGCCTAAAAATATCTACAGGAATAATACCTCTGGGTTTAAAGAACCCTCCCTCATTTACTTTTTTAATCGCTTCCTCTAACTTACCGACATTGATGTTAAATGTATCAGGCTCAATATCTACAAAGATAGGCACCGCTCCTAAAAGAGCTATTACTTTAGCAGTGGCAATAAAAGTAAAAGAAGTGGTAAAAACAGCATCACCTTTCTCTATCCCATAAGCCATAAGACACATCAGCAGGGCATCTGTACCGCTGCTACATCCAATTGCATATTTAACATCCGTATAGCTGGACAGTATATTCTCTAATTCTTTTATTTCTGGTCCATTGATATATTTGCCATCCGCAAGTACTTTTGAGATATTAGCATTTAATTCATTCGTTATAAGCTCTTATAGAATTTAAAAGTTTACAGTTCTATTCTTTTAGACATTCGTACATTGAATAAGCATACTCTTTAATAACTTTTTGTAGAGCTTTTCGAATAGCAAGAGGATCCACCAACATATCGGACAGAATGTCGTTAATAAATTTTTCAAGCGCGTTTTTATCATTATTTTGGTTCCTGCTATCTAAAATGAATATTTTTTGATCCATGGTTTTTTTGAGATTTTTTTTATTGTAATTATATATAAGATCTTCAGACAGTTTTTCACCGGGCCTTAAACCCGTAAACACAATTTTAATGTCTTTTTTATGGTTATTCCCATAGAATTTTATTAGATTCTTGGCAATGTTCACAATTTTATACTGCTTGCCCATATTGAGCACAAAGATCTTTCCACCTTGTTCTAAAGCAGATGCTCTAATTACAAGAATGGAAGCTTCAGGAATTGTCATAAAGTATCGCGTTGCATTCGGATGTGTAACTGTAATCGGCCCGCCTTTTCTAATTTGTTCCTTGAATAGGGGAATAACCGAACCCCTGCTGTCTATTACATTTCCGAAACGTACAACCGCTGTATTTAAGTTCATCTCATGATAGTAATATAAAGTAAGTAATTCTGCAATTCTCTTTGTTGCTCCCATAATATTAACAGGATTTACTGCCTTATCTGAAGAAACCATAATAAACTTCTCAACATTATGTTTATGGGCAAGTTTCAACATATTGAGAGTGCCAAGAACATTATTCTTTAGTGCCTCCAGCTCGTTAAACTCCATAAGGGGAACATGCTTATGAGCTGCGGTGTGAAATATTATATTTGGTTTGTATTTTTCAAAAATTGTATCACATAAATCAATATCTTTTATGTCCGCTATTTTATACACAATTTCAGTTTTATAATCTAATT
>Ga0315549_1003196_pt1 | contig 14829 bp, 13 predicted proteins | sample SalMarSW160200MG_FD_203101 | JGI IMG/M metagenome (GOLD analysis project Ga0315549, IMG submission 203101) | Salt marsh sediment microbial communities from the Plum Island Ecosystem LTER, Massachusetts, United States - Salt Marsh Sediment SW1601-200 ... | reverse complement strand
CCTACCCCTTGCGAAAGCGGCCCGGAACCCCCGACGGCTCCAACATCGGCTGGACGACGAGCTTCTGGCCGGGAATGCTGTGGCTCGCCTACCAGCTGACCGGGGAGACGCGGTACCGGGACGCCGCGCAGGGATTCGTTCCCAGCTTCGCCCGCCGCCTTGACGAGCGAGTCGATCTCGACACCCACGACCTCGGGTTCCTGTACACACTCGCCTGCGTGGTTCCGTGGCGCCTCACGGGCGACACCGACGCGCGCGATGCGGCGCTCCGCGCGGCCGACCAACTCATGACCCGCTACCTTGCGCCCGTCGGCATCATCCAGGCGTGGGGCGACCTCCGGAAACCGCAGCAGCGAGGCCGCGCCATCATCGACAGCCTGATGAACACGCCGCTCCTGTACTGGGCATCTTCTCAGACGGGCGACGCCCGCTATGCCCGGGCGGCGGGCCGCCACGCCCAGTTGCTGCGCGATCACGTGCTGCGTGCTGAAGGCTCGACGTTCCATACGTTCTTCTGGGATCCGGAGACAGGCGCGCCGCTACGGGGCGCCACCGAACAGGGGCATGCCGACGATTCCTGCTGGGCACGCGGGCAAGCGTGGGCCATCTACGGATTCGCGATCAACTACCGGCTCTCCGGCAACGTCCAGTTACTGGACGCCTCGCGGCGTTGCGCCGACTACTTCATTCGCCACCTGCCCGCGGACCGGGTTCCGTACTGGGATCTCGCGCTCACGGACGGAGCGGGCGAGCCGCGCGACAGCTCGGCTGCGGCGATCGCCTCGACAGGCCTGATGGAGCTGGCCCGAGTGCTCGACGGCGACGCCGACGGCGACGCCGCTGACGGGTATCGGCGGGAGGCGATGGGGATCCTTGGTGGGCTGATCTCGGGATATGCAACCGGCGGCGCGACCGGAGGGCGACCCCTCATAGAGCGCGGCGTCTACGACGCACCGAAGAACATCGGAGTCAACGAGGGCAACCTCTGGGGCGATTACTTCTATCTCGAGTCCCTCGTCCGCATGGCGGAGCCGGATTGGGTGTCATTCTGGTGAGGCGACGGTGCTGCGAGGTCGAGCGGTGCGATTGGTGACCTTTCGCGATGGCGCAGGAATCCGGGCGGGCGCCCTAGTCAGCCAGGGCGCTCGCCTTCTCGACCTGGACGCGGCCGACCCGAGCCTGCCCTCCTCGGTCCTGGACCTGCTGCACGGCGGTCCCGAGATGATGGCGAAGGCACGCGCGGCGCTGGAGAAACCAAGCCGTCGGCCCCTCCTGGAGCGTGAGTCGGTCCACCTCCTTGCGCCGATTCCGGTGCCCGGCAAGTTCCTCTGCATCGGCTACAACTACCGCGGCCACGGGGCCAACTCGGACGCGGAAATCCCCGAGTACCCGGACGTCTTCGCCAAGACGCAGAACACCGTCATCGGCACGGACGACGCCATTCGCCTGCCGCGAGGTTCGCAATCGGTCGACTACGAGGGCGAGCTCGGCGTTGTCATCGGCACCCGCGCATCGGCTGTGGACGCCGCCGACGCGCTCGACTACGTCGCCGGTTACACGATCGTCAACGACGTCTCCGCGCGCGACGTCCAGAAGCGGGGCAGCCAGTGGGTCCTGGGCAAGTCGTTCGACACCTTCGGCCCGATCGGCCCTGCCCTGGTGACCGCGGACGAGATCGCCGATCCGCAGGCGCTCGAGATCACCGTGCGGTCGAACGAGACAGTGACCGTGCGGGCGAGTACCGCCGACATGATCTTCCCCGTCGCCTATCTCGTCTCCTACCTGAGCTCCGCGATCACGCTCGAGCCCGGGGACATCATCGCGACTGGGACGCCCGGCAAGATCCCCGAGATCGGCGCGCTCGGCCGCTTCATGCAGGCGGGCGACGTCGTCGCCATCACCTACGGTGCCGTAGGGACGCTCACCAACCGAGTGGAAGGGCCACGGTGAAGACCCGACCCGACCTTGATGAAAGGAAAGTCATGAAGTACCACTGCTATCTGCCCACCGAGAACGGCATCAACGAGCTTCCCTTCAACCCGTGCGAGATCCTCGGCTTCCAGACGCTACGCCTGGCCAAGGGCAAGTCGTACGCCGCGGCCTCCGGCGACCGCGAGATCCTTGCCGTCGTGCTGGGCGGCGTCGCCAACGTCAAGGTGGGCTCCGCGTCGTTCGAGAAGGTGGGCGGTCGATCCAACGTCTTCTCCGGCAAGCCGCATTCGGTGTACATTCCCGCCGGCTCGGACTACGCGATCACGGCGCTGACGAATATCGAGGTCGCGATGCCGTCTGCGCCGTCAGATCTCGTGACCGATCCGTACGTGATCCGCCCGGACCAGGTGGCGACTGGAACATGGGGCGCGGCGAACTTCTCGCGGAACTTCCACCAGATTCTGACCGAGGTCGCGCAACCCGATCTGCCCGCCAGGCGCTTGATCGTTGGCGAGACGTACACACCGTCGGGCAACTGGAGCACCTACCCGCCTCATCGTCACGCCCATGAGGCGCTGCCGGCCGAGGCCCGGCACGAGGAGATGTACTACTTCCGCGTGAGCCCGGCCGACGGATTCGGGATCTGCCACATGTACCAAGACGATGGCTTCGAAGAGAACTTCACGGTCCGCGACCACGGGATGCACATGATGCCGTCCGGGTACCACACGGTCGTGAGCGCTCCCGGCTACACGACGTACTACCTGTGGTTCCTTGGTGGCGAGCATCGCACCCAGGGGGCGATCGACGACGCGAACGTCGGCTGGGTGGGCCGCACCGTGCCCATGCTCCGGCAGCTCGGACACTGAGGCGGCGGCCATGATTCTCGATGCATTCTCGCTGGCGGGCAAGAAAGCCCTGGTCACCGGCGCCGGCCGCGGGATCGGCAAGAGCTACGCGCTCGCGCTCGCCGAGGCAGGCGCCGACGTCGCCGTACTCGACCGCGCCGGTGCCGCCGATGCGGCCGCCGAGATCGCGGCTCTCGGCAGGGCGACGCATCCGATCGAGGTCGACCTGCTCAAGTCCGGGCCGGGCGAACTCGACAACGTCATCCAGCAGGTGGTCGACGCACTGGGCGGCATCGACATCCTGGTCAACAACGCGGGCATCATCCGGCGCGCCCCGGCCGAACAGCACTCGGCCACGGACTGGGACGAGGTGATCCAGATCAACCTGACGGCAGTGTTCTTTCTGTCGCAGGCGGCCGGACGGCGAATGCTCGCCGCCGGCGGGGGCTCGATCATCAACGTCGCCTCGATGCTGTCGTTCCAGGGCGGCATCAACGTCCCCTCCTACACCGCCAGCAAGCACGGCGTGGCGGGTGTTACCAGGGCACTGGCGAACGAATGGGCGGGCCGCGGTGTGACCGTCAACGCGATCGCCCCCGGCTACATCGCGACCGACAACACCGCCCAGCTTCGAGCCGACGAGACTCGCTCTGCGGAGATCCTCGGTCGTATCCCGGCGGGGAGATGGGGCGCACCGGACGACCTCCGGGGTATCGTGGTCTTCCTCGCCTCGGACGCGGCTCGCTATGTCAACGGCGCGATCATCCCAGTCGATGGAGGATGGCTTGCCCGCTGACCAGGACGTTCTCACGACGCTCGGACGTCATCGTCTCGTGCCGGTCGTGGTCCTCGACGAGGCGATAGATGCAGGGCCGCTCGCGCAGGCCCTGCTCGAGGGGGGCCTGCCGCTCGCCGAGGTGACGTTCCGAACCGATGCGGCGCGGGGCGCGATCGCGCGCATCGCCGAGCGTGGCGACATGCTGGTCGGCGCCGGAACGGTCCTCACGCCCGAGCAGGTCGACCTCGCCGTCGACGCGGGAGCGGCGTTCGTCGTCTCGCCCGGCCTGAGCCGGGCTGTGGTCGACCGATGCCGGGAACGGGGCGTGACGGCGTTGCCCGGGGTCGCCACCGCGACTGAGATCGAGGCAGCGCTCGAGATGGGGCTCACGACGCTCAAGTTCTTTCCGGCGCGCGCTGCGGGAGGCGCGGAGGCGGTCAAGGCGCTCTCCGCTCCATTCCGGGACGTGAGGTTCGTGCCGACCGGCGGCATTGACGCCGACGACTGCGGCGAGTACTTGCGGCTGCCGAGCGTCCTCGCCGTCGGTGGATCGTGGATGGCTCCTCGACGGGCGATTGCCGACGGGGACTTTGATCGCATCCGCGAGCTGACGCGAGCGGCGGTCGCGGCTGCTTCCGCAACGGTTTAGGCTGGAGGGGATGGGCAAGGTGGCAGGGCTCGGCATTCGACCGTTAGGGAAGGACCTGTACGACGCAGTCGCCCTCGGAGAGGTCATGCTGCGCTTCGACCCGGGGGAGGCGCGGATCAGCACCGCGCGAAGCTTCCGGGTGTGGGAGGGCGGCGGTGAGTACAACGTCGCGCGAGGACTTCGCCGGGCGTTCGGCTATCGCACCGCGATCGCGACCGCACTCGTCGACAATCCGGTGGGCCGCCTCGTCGAAGACTGCATCCTGAGCGGGGGCGTCGACACGGGACTCGTCCGCTGGGTGCCGTTCGACGGGATCGGCGCCCTTGCCCGAAACGGGCTCAACTTCACGGAGCGGGGCTTTGGAGTCCGGGGTGCCGTCGGAGTGTCCGATCGCGGCCACACGGCTGCCTCGCAGATGCGCCCGGACGACGTCGACTGGGAGCATCTGTTCGGCGAGCTCGGCTCGCGCTGGTTTCACACCGGAGGCATCTTCGCCGCGCTATCGGAGTCGACCGCGCGGACGGTGATCGAGGCGGTGAAGGCGGCCAAGAGCCACGGCACCGTCGTCTCATACGACCTCAACTACCGCCCCAGCCTCTGGAAGGACAAGGGCGGCATCGAGCGGGCACGAGCGGTCAACCGCGAGATAGCCCCTTACATCGACGTCATGATCGGCAACGAGGAAGACTTCACCGCGTGCCTCGGCTTCGAAGTGCCAGGCGGCGATCCCAGCCTCCAACGGGTCGAGGTGGAGGGCTTCGCGGCGATGATCCAGGAGGTCGCGCGGACGTATCCCAGCCTAGCCGTGATCGCCACGACGTTGCGCACGGTCCGGTCGGCGACGGTGAACGATTGGTCCGCGATCGCCTGGTCGGCAGAGTCGGGGCTCGTGAAGGCGACCGAACGACCTGGCCTCGAGATCCTGGACCGGGTCGGTGGGGGCGACTCGTTCGCGTCCGGGCTCATCTGCGGGCTCCTCGACGGTGAGGATCTGGCGACTGCCGTGGAATACGGAGCCGCCCACGGAGCCCTCGCGATGACGACGCCCGGCGACACTTCGATGGCGACCCGGGCCGAGGTCTTGAAGCTCGCGCGCGGCGGCGGAGCGCGGGTCGACCGCTAGGGGGTTGCGCCGCGCCGCTGGCCCAGATAGGCATCAGCTGACATGCGTGCCGTCTGGCGCCGCCGTCCCGTAGCTAGCCTTCGAGGAGGATGACGCTGCCCACGCCGGACGGGATGAAGTCCTCGCCCCACTCGTCGGCGAACATCTTGATGGCGGTCGTCCCGGTGCAATGCGACGGGGCGACCTTCTGCACGCCCATGTCGCGAAGCGCCGCCATCACCGCGGAGATGTGCGCCCGCGAGGAATCGTAGAGATGGAATCCGCCGATCACCATGTAGACCGGCTCCCCTGTAAGGTCGATGGCGGCCTTGACCATCTTGTCGACGCCCGGGTGCGCGCAACCGGTAATCACGACCAGCCCCTGCGAGGTGCGGAGCACCAGCGCCTGCTCGGCGACGCTGCCTCTCACCCTGCCCGTGGTGAAGATGCCGGGCACGATCTCCATGCCCGGCGACGTCTCGATCACGTCCGTTCGTGATCGGACGCCACGGATGTAGGACGCGCCGAACTCCTTGAGCAGGTACACGGGAGGCTTCGACGAGACGCCCAGGAAGGCCGTCAGCCCTCCGGTGTGGTCCAGGTGGATGTGCGATAGCACGACCTGCTGGACCGATGCTGGGTCGATCCTCAGGGTGCGCATGTTGGCCAGCAGGATCTTGCCGCTGGTGCCGGTGTCGAACAGGACCGTTTCGGCCCCGTACTCGATCAGGGCGGAGAAGCCCCAGTCGGTCTGAAGCCGCTTGTCGTAGGCGACGTTGTTGTAGACGATGGTGATCGCGATGTGGCTTGGGGCAGTATCGGCCGGCATGGGGTACTGGGTCGGCGGGATGACCGTCATCGGGCGCCTCGAAGGTGACGCTGTGGCGGTCGGGGAGGGGCTGGCGGTGGCGGTCGGCGCCGGCTCCGTGGGGGCGGCCCCAACGCATCCGGCGATCAGGATCGCGGAGACGATGAGCGCCGTCAGCCTGGGCACGGGAGAGGCAAGCGTTGGCACGATCGGATGGCAGGCTCGGTGCGGGCTCCGGCGAAACCAGTTTAGCGCGGCCTGGCCAGCGCCCTGTCTCTCTCCGGGAGCCTCCGTTCCTTCGCCCTACCGTCGCTCGCAGGCACCGATGTCGGGGCGGCTGTCGCGCGGCTGGCCGGTGATGTCGTCCGGGGCCGCCTCCGAGGCGAGCGCCGCGTCGACCGCGGGGCTGTCGGGGCGGGGCATCGGATCGAAATGCTCGATGCTCGGGTCCGTCAGGCCGGACGCCACGCCGCACAGGTTGCCCGTGCCCGGACATGGCGTCACGTTGCCGAAGCGCGTCCCGGTGATGAGGGAGTTCACCACGACGAAGGGGTTGGCGGGCATCGGTGGCGTGGATTCGTCGTCGTACCAGGCGAAGGCCACGTCCTCGTCCTCCTGGAACGCCCGCTGGCCCTGGAAGATCGAGTTGCTGACCCGCACCGTCTCCTCGCCCGTGCACTCCTTACCCAGGGCGCAGCCCGCGGTCATCAGGACGTTGCCCTGGCCGGTGATCGTCGCGTTCCTCACCTCCACCCGGCCACCCGGCTGCAGGTCCAGGGAAAGGGCGTCGCCGCCTGCCCGGCAGTCGTCGTCGTTGTTCCAGTAGCGCATGCCGTGGAAGGCCCCGCAGTCGCCGACCAGGACGACGTTCTCGAGGACCGCCCGCTCGGCCGTCAGCTTGATCTGGTTGCCGTCGTTCCCGGCGGCGATAGTGCGGCGGATCTCGATGGTCACGCCCGGCAACCGGGTGTAGAGCATGTCCAGGCCGTCCGAGGTGTTATGGAGGAAGGCCGAGTCCTCGATGACGTATCTGCCGCCGGTGGTGCCGCCGAAGCCGGCGCCGTCGCCGTAGCCGCCTGCCTCCTGGCCCCAGCAGGCGAGGTGTTCCTGGTCGGGGTAGGTCTCGCCGCAGCCGTTCCATTCGACAATCCAGTGGCGGAAGTGGAAGGTGCCGTGGTTCTCCGAGTTCGAGCTGTCGCCGACCAGGTCCGTGTCCCAGCCGGCCCATCCGTTCCCGGCCACGCGGACGTTCTCGACCGTCCAGTCGGTCAGGCGGCCCGCCAGGACGCCGGTGTTGGCCAGGCCGTGGATGTCGAGGTCCCTGAGCAGGACGTTCGCCGAATCCTCGGCGTACAGGCCCGTCGCCGCCCAGTCGCCGTAGGGGGGCTCGTTGCGCCGGCAGGTGTACTCCGAGCCGCCTGCCGCGGAGGCGTGGTCCTCGATGCAGCTGGAGTGGTCGGTGATCTCGAGACAGGCGACCTGGACGTTGCTGGAGCCGGTCAGGTTGAAGACGGACCACGGTCGGCCCGAGCCCCACAGCTCGGGAGGGCTGGCGCAGCCGCCTTCCCACCCGGCACCGAGGATCTGCGTCGGATGGGCAGCGTCCGGTCCGGAGGGAACGGGCGACATCAGGCAGTCGTAGGAGGATTCGTAGTCGCAGGCCTCCGCTCCCGGCGCCCCGTAGCCCATCTCATAGGACCCGGCCCCAATGACCAGGGCGTCGCCGCCGGCAATGCGCGCTGTGCCTCCCGGCGGGAAGGCCCGGAACGGGTGGTCCCAGGCGCAGGGCTGACCCTGTCCGCTGCCGGGGTACGGAGCGTCCGCCAGGCCGGTGCACTGCTCCGGCGAGCCGCCGTCGGGGCGGACGTAGTAGACCGTCCCCGTGAGGGCGGCCGGGCTCATGGGAGCGAGGGCCGGGCCCGTGGGGGCGATGGTCGGTGGAGCGGACCCAGCGGCCGGGCTGGTCGAGGACGCGCCACCGGCACACCCGGCTACCAGCCCGATGGCTGCCAGGACAACCAGGGCCCTGCCGGGGCGCTCTTGCCGTCGCATCGCCTTGCCCTCCAGGCGCGCGCCAGAACCTCCCGGGCTGGCCGCGATCTGCCGCCAGGATAGCCGGAGCCCGGGCCTGGGCGGCGACCGGGCATCCGGATCGCGTTTCCACCGAGAGCTTGCCGGCTTCCTCCCGACCGGCCGCCGACACTACAACCGGCACGATAGCCGGGGGAACGTGGCCGATGCAGATTCGGCTGGCCGACGGGCAGCGATCGGAGTCCGGCCTGGCTCTTGCCGCGCAGGAGCAGAGCGCAGGCGGGACCCCCTCCGGGCCGGTGAGGGGCTGTCGCGCCGCGCCCCGCACCGCACCGGAGCCCGGCGCCCCGGCGTTGCGGGCGCGCCTCCTGTCTCAGCGGCCGAACTGCGCGCGGGCGTTGGCCAGGCCGGTCTCGTAGGCCGCGATCAGGCGGTCCATCCAATCCTCCATCTCGGTGTCGACCGTCTGGCGGACCGGGTCGGCGTCGAACCAGGCGATGGTGCGCTTGATGCCTTCGGAGAACGGCATGGACGGGCGGAAGTCGGGCACGAAACGCTTGATCTTGCTGTTGTCGAAGACCAGGCAGTTCGAGGCGTCGCCGGCCAGCCGGCCTTCCATCTCCGGGCGGCAGGCGACGATGAAGTCGGTCGGGATGTGGGCGGTCCGGCATTCGACCCCGGCCGCGGCCGCGGTCTGGCGGTGGATCTCGTCCCAGGTGAGCGCCTCGTCCGAGACGATGTTGAAGGCGTGGCCGATGGTCTGGCGGCGGCCGAGCAGCCCGACCAGGCCGACGGCGAAGTCGCTGTTGTGGGTCAGCGTCCAGAGGGTCTGGCCGTCGCCCGGGACGATGAGCGCCTTGCCGGCGCGCCAGCGGGCGATGGCGCTGAACGGGTGCGACCAGCTGCAGACCGCGAGCGGCATCGACCAGTCGCCGTACGTGTGAGCCGGCCGGACGATCGTGATCGGGAAGCCTTCCTCGCGAAGCGCCTGCAGGCAGCGCTCCTCGCCGGCGATCTTGCCCCGGGCGTAGTCCCAGTAGGGGTTGGCGAGGGGCGTGTCCTCGCTGGTCAGCCAGTGGCCGAGCGGCTTGCGGTAGGCGCTTGCGGAGCTGATGAAGACGAACTGCCCGGTCCGGTCGTGGAAGAGGCGTATGTCGCGCTCGATGTCCGCGGCGCCGTAAGCGATCCAGTCGACGACGGCGTCGAACTCGCGGCTGCCGAGCACCTTCCGGGCGGCCGCCTCGTCGTGGACATCGGCCACGAGCGTCTCGACGCCTTCGATCGGATGGGCGCCGCTGGCGCGGTTCAGGTGGACGACTTCGATGTCGCGCTCGAGCGCCAGGCGGGTGCAGGCGGTGCTGATGAGGCCGGTGCCGCCGATGAACAGGACTCTCATGCGGGATCTCCCGGGCGGAAGCGCCGGCTGGGCCGCGAGGGTTCGGAGCGGGCGTGCCGGTCACTGCCAGCATAGCCGGAGCCCCGGCCCGGCAGACAGCGCACGAGGACCTGAGGCGCTAGGCTATCTATCGCGTTCTGGCCGATCGAGGGGGAACCACATGCAGATACCGACATTGATAGCGGCCATCGTCGGCTTCGCGCTGGTGGCCGGGTATGCCGGCCTGGCGTGGCTGAGACGCGGGCGAGACCCAGCGGTCCGCGACGACGAATCGATCCTCCTGGCCGCCCCTCCTCCAGGCATGACGGCCGCGACCGCGACGATCGTCGCAGGGGGCCCCACGCGGCTGGCGTTCCTGGCCGCTCTGCTGGACCTGGCCAGCCGAGACGAGATCGCGTTCCAGCAGGAGGGCGGTGCCGGCAGGCCGGCCGGGGTGGGCATCGCTGTCCGCGGCGGCGAGACGGACGACGCGCGAGTGATCCTCAACCGCCGCCAGCCGATCGGCGGTGGCGAAGCCTGGCTGCTGATGCAGCTCCGGACGGCCGCCGCGGAGGCGGCGGGCGGAGTGCCCGGGGACATCAACCTGGCGGACAGAATCGGCGATTCGCTGGCCGGCCTTGTTCGAGCGGGGGCCTTCTCCCTGGGGGACACGGATGGCGCCGAGGCCCGCTCCGCGCGCAGGACCGGCCTCACGACTGCTCCCGCGCCGGACCTCACCGCGGCCGCTGATGATCTGCTGGCTCGGATGGACGGCGGCACGATCCCGGCGGACGAGCGCGCGGCCGCGGCCGCCGCGGCAGGGGAGCTCATGCGGACGTTGTCCGATCCGGATGAGATCGCTCGCGACCCGGACCGCTACCTCCGCCAGCTCGAGACCGCCACGGGCAGGCCCTACACTGAAGAGGACCGCGCCCAGCTCAGCCAGGCCGTGGCTCGCTACCAGGCCCGCCACGCCACGGCCGCAGAGCCTGAGTACATCCCGGCCGAACGAGCCCGGATGCTGAGGGCGCCCCTTCTGTTCGGCCCGCTCGTCGAGGCCTACGCGGCCCGCCACGGCTGGGTCGTAGGCCTGCCGGTCTGGCAGAGACTCAAGTGGCGGATCATCGCCGGCGTCGAAGTCGTTGCCGCTCCGTTCGCGCTGCTCGTGGCCGGCTCGCTGGCCGTGGCCTTCGAGCTGGATTCGGGCATCGCCCTCGGCTTCACCGCGGGCTGGCTGGCCGGCGCCGGAGCGACGTTCCTCATGGCCCCCGCGATGACTGCCCGAACGCCCGCCGGCGCAAGGGTGATGGCTCAGCTGGCGGCCTATCGGCGCACGCTCAAGCTGACCTTCGGCCAGGCGCGCACGATGGACGAAGCGGTCGCCTCCAACCGGCTGGCCTGGCTCGAGACGCCCGATCAGGCCCTCGTCTGGGGTGTGGCGCTCGGACTTCGAAGCGACGTAGAAGCGGTCCTGGCCCGCACCAGCGATCTGCTCAGGCAGGGGCAGGCCTCCGCGGCGGCCTTCGTTCCCGCCTGGTACTCCTCGGAACCGGCTGGGGACGACGCCGGGGCTGCCGGGCCCGGCGGGACGCCCCCCGCGTCGGTCGCCGAGGCCGGGCCGATGTTCTCGGCCATCCAGGCGATCGGCAGCAGCGCGGGCTTCGGCCGAGGACTCCGGCCGGGGGCGAAACCCAGCCGCTGAGACATCGCCCTCGACACCCCGGCATTTGGTCGCGATCATGGGCAGCCATGACTGCTCTCGATCTCGGCCATCCCCGCGCGATCACTATGTGGGATATCTCCTGGCTCCTCCGCCGCTGGCCGGGGGCCGGCTTCGAGGACTGGGACAGGGCTCTCGACGAGCTCGTCGAGCGCGGCTACGACGCCGTTCGACTGGAGGCCTTCCCGCACCTGCTGTCCGTGGACCCGGACGCGGAGTGGGAGTTCGTCCCCGGCGCCGACTGCCACGACTGGGCCGCGCCGCTGCCGGTCAAGGCACGCCCATGGCCGGCCCTGGCGGATTTCACGCGCCGTTGCCGGGATCGGGGGATCGCCGTCGGCCTATCGACCTGGTTCCCGAGGGAGGCGACCGAGGCGTGTCTGCGCCTGGCCTCGCCCGCCGATCTCGCCGCGGCCTGGGCTCGGACCCTCGATCTCTTCGAGGGAGAGGGCCTGCTGGACGACCTGCTCTACGTCGACCTGTGCAACGAGTGGCCGCATCCCAACTGGGCGCCCTTCTTCAAGGACCAGCCGGCCGGCGCTGCCCAGGACGACTGGAGCACCGAGCCGGCAATGGCCTGGATGCGGGCGGCGATCGAAGCCTTCCGTCCGAGCGCGCGCGGGCTGCCGCTGACCTTTTCGGTCCTGCCGAACAAGCGCTGGGCCCGCCGCGACCTGGGGTTCATGGATTTCCTGGAGCCGCACATCTGGATGGCCCAGGCCTCGGACTACTACGACCGAATGGGCTACGACTACCCGGTCCACGGCTTGGGCGGCTACCGGATGCTGCAGCAGCAGGCCCTGCCGCTGTACCTGGCCGGCCGCGATCGCTATCGAGCCGAGCTGGTGCGGCTCATCCGGGAGACGGCCGAGCTGTCGGTCGAGCTGGACCGGCCGGTGGTGACGACCGAGTGCTGGGCCCTGGTGGAGTGGCGCGACCTGCCCGGGCTGGACTGGGATCTGATCAAGGAACTGTGCGAGTTGGGCGTTCGCACGGCCGTGGGGTCCCGTCGCTGGGCGGCGATCGCGACCAGCAATTTCTGCGAACCCCAGTTCGTGGGCATGTGGCGCGACGTCGCCTGGCACCGGGAGCTGACGAGGCTGATCAAGCGGCCCGGATGACGCCGGCCCGGTGGGGGGTGCCGGCGGCGACCGGCCGCTCCCGGCCGCGGTCTATCCGCGGGCGCCCACGGATGCCTTGACCCGGGCGGCGATGATGGGCCGAGACCACCTCGCGAGGGAGATACGGGAATGGCTGGGCGATCGGTGCTGAAGCGAAGGCCGAGCAAGCGAGTCGCGATCCTGCTGGCCTTGCTGGCCGTGGTCGTCGTGGCAGGCGGGAGCGGCTGGTGGGCGTGGAACAACCTGCGGCCCAAAGAGCCGCAGGTCATCTACGTCGTCTACGATCCCGGCTCTACGGCCACGGTCGGCCCGACTGCCAGCCCGGACGAGGCCTCGCCGACGACCGAGTCGACCGCCTCCGCGACCGCCTCCGCGACCACCTCCGCGACCGCGACTCCGCCGCCGGTACCCGGAGCCACCCCCTCCCCGAAGCCGGACCTCGCGGTGGACCCCCTCCTGGGTCTGCCCCTCACGTGCAACGAGCAATCACCCGTGTGGACCAACGTGCGCAACGATGGGACGGTGGCTACCCCTCGAGCGACCACGGCCCGGCTGACGGACATGTATGGCGGCCATGAGGCGTACTCGAACGTCTACTCGATCCCCGTTCTGGCGCCGGGCGCGGAGATGGCAGTGGGCTGGAACGTCACGATCAACACTGGCTGCAACGAGACCCACATCATGCTCATCGAAATCGATCCGGACCACCTCGTCGATGAGACGGACGAGGGCAACAACGTCCAGCACTCGTCGTACCTGCTGGCCGGCAAGCCGGATCTCCGTACCTACGGGATCACGATCAGCCCGGAGCAGCCGTTCTGCAACGAGCAGTTCACCGCCACTATCAGCCTCCGCAATACCGGGACTGTCCTCTCCGGCAGCGGCCTGGTCCGGTTCGTCGACACCTACGAGGGCGAGATTCAGGCCGGCCCCTATGTCAGCTTCCCGCCCATCCCCGCCGGCGGGCACGTCTTCGTCCACGTCAACTTCACCCTTACCGAGCATTGCGCCCTGTGGCATCGCATAACCGTGTATATCGATCCGGCCAACGACATTGACGAGGTCTACGAGACCAACAACACCTGGTCCAAGGACTACCCGCTCTACATCCACAGGTGAGCGTCGCCGAACCGCCGGGCTCCGGGCGGGCGGCAGGGTTGTTGTGCAAATGCTGGGTCGACTGGCGGGCCCGGAAGCCGTAGGCTGGTGGCGCTGTCGCCGCGGTCTGGCCGCGGCCCCTTAGCCGCATCAGGAGAGAAGCAGTGGCCAAGTCGTCCAAGACCTATCCCGCGCGGCTGGATATCGACTACCCGGGCGACCTCAACCGTCTGACCACCTTCTTCCGGTTGATCATGGTCATCCCGATCCTGATCATCCAGAACCTGCTGAGCAGCGGTCTGTGGCTCGCGACGGCGCTGATGATCGTCTGCCGCCGCAAGTACCCGCGCTGGTGGTTCGACTTCGCCCGGGAGCTGGCGCGCCTCGGGGCGCGGATCGCCGCCTATGCGGCCCTGCTCACGGACAAGTACCCGTCCACGACCAAGGACCAGGCGGTCCACCTGAGCATCCAGTACCCCGACGTTGAGAAGGACCTCAACCGCTGGCTGCCCCTGATCAAGTGGCTGCTGGCGATCCCGCACTACATCGTTCTCTTCTTCCTCGGGTTCTTCGCCTTCATCTGCATCGTCATCGCCTGGTTCGCGATCCTCATCACCGGCCGCTATCCACGGCCCCTCTTCGACTTCGTCGTGGGGGTGATGCGCTGGAGCATTCGCGTCTGGGCCTACACAGGTCTGCTGGTAACGGACCGCTACCCGCCCTTCAGCGTCAACTAGGGCCGGACGGCGGCGCCTCCAGCCTGAGGCCTGGACACGAGCCCGTAGCCGATCGGGGCGAAGGTCGCGGTTGCCGCGGCGAGCAGGATGATCATGGCCTCCAGGTCGGGTTCGATGGCGCCCAGCTCGACCCCGATCCGGGCCACCACGATGATCAGCGACAGCCGCGCCGAGAGGAGCATGCCGGCCGCGGCGCCGGAGCGCAGGCCGTGGCGGCGCCCCAGGACCGCCAGCGACGGAACCAGCTTGACCACGAACGCGACGGCGATGAGCAGGACCAGGAAGCCGATGGCCGACGGGTCGCTCACGGCCGTCAGGCTGAAGCTGAGCCCGACTCCGATGAAGAAGATCGGGATCAGGAACCCATAGGCAAGCCCGTCAAGCGTGTGGTCCAGCTCGCCCCGGTGCCTGAAGACAGTGGCTACGCCGGTGCCCGCCAGGAATGCCCCAAGCGCGGCTTCGATCCCCATTGCGGTCGCGAGGCCGGCGTAGGCCAGGACCATCGCCATGGCGAACCGCACGCCGAGGGCCTCGGGGTCCCGAGGGTCGAAGAAGCGGCTGAACCGGTCCGGCCACCACCAGGCGGCGAACCTGAGCCCGGCAAACGATGCCAGCACGAGGGCTATGAAC
>Ga0315549_1003195_pt1 | contig 14835 bp, 11 predicted proteins | sample SalMarSW160200MG_FD_203101 | JGI IMG/M metagenome (GOLD analysis project Ga0315549, IMG submission 203101) | Salt marsh sediment microbial communities from the Plum Island Ecosystem LTER, Massachusetts, United States - Salt Marsh Sediment SW1601-200 ... | reverse complement strand
ACCCCAGTTTTCTCTGTCCCAAAATTTTATAATCTTAGTAATTACTTCAGGAAGACTTAAATAATCTATATGAATTAATTTTGGATCAAAAATTGGTTCAACGAGCTGAAATCTTTCAAAATTTATTTCAAATTGGGAATTATCAGGTAAATTTATGATTCTATTATATTTTGTTAAGCCTTCCTTTATTCGAGCTTTTTCTTTTTTTGTATTTAAAACACATAAACCCATTTTTTCTTTAATTTCCTTTGCTAAATAATTATCTATATAAAAATTTTTTGTGGCTCCTCGACCCTTTAAAATTATATTAAGAAAATAATTTGTTAGATCTTTACCTGCAATAGGAAATATATCTCTTGCCATTATATTTGTAAATCCATGATAAATTGAGGATATATATGTATTAGATTCTCCCATATTTACTATAACACCATCTGCTTTCTTTAATGTCGATATTATCGCCTTATCATCTGGTAAAAATAATATATAGGGATATTGAAATTCTTCAAATAAGATTTTTTGAATTTTAACCCTGTCAATATCAGTTAAAATAAAAGGAGTTATTATAATAATCGGTTGCATGAATAAAAATTCAGAAGGTATATTTAGTTTTTCATATTGATAGATAAAGTATTTTTTAAATATGTTAAAATTATTCTCTTTTTTAAACTCATGAATCTTTAAAATGTTTTGATATTTTAAAGCCTCATGTCCATATTTATATTCATCATCATCATTATCAATAAATATATCTTCAAGACCTTCAATAATATCTGAACTAAATATATAATCTGTTTTATCTACATAAATACTGGGAGCAATAATTTCTGGAAAATCTTCACCTGCCCATCCCAATTTAAATGTATTACTTCCAATATCTAAAATTAAAGGTCTAAGGTAATTATCTTCATTGGACGACATATTAATATATATCCTGTAATAAATTTATTTGATATAATTATCTCTAATGGAATAACTCATCCGAAAATCGTTTTAATTGATATTCTTTTACTTGTAATTCCAATAATCCCAAAACTTTTTTGAAATCAATTGACATATTTTCAATATTAACTCCTGCTATACTTTCAATTTCATCTCTTTTCGTCTTAAACTGTTCTAAATGGTCCTGTACCCCTGCATATGCCTGACTTATCCGAAGAACTAATTCTTCTGTATTTTTTTTAGTAATTTTCCTCATTTTTCTTAAGATAGTTAAAAGTGTAGAAATTGAGGTTTCCCATTGATTATATCGTTCTCCATTTCCTTCAAACATTTCCTTAAAAAACATACCTAATTTATCATAAAGATTACTCTCCTTCTTTATCTCCTTTTCCACTGAAACAGGAACGGGGCTTTTCTCAATGGTCGGTTTCTCTGCGACTATTTTTTTTCTTTCTTTTACTCGTTCTCGTTGTATTAAAGGGACTCCTTCTAATGCATATTCTTCAGCAATTTTTTTTGCTTTTTCTGTATCATAAAATAATTTTGGTTCTATTTTTGACTCTGAATCTGTTTTTCTTTGGTAAGTTCCAGTTCCATTAGATAATGATCCTAAAAGGCCTTGTAAATCGCTCTCAGTTTTTATTGTTGACTTGAGTGCTTCATCTAATGAGTAGACGGTTGATTCTGATTCTTTTTTCTTTTTTTGGCGTTTTTTTTTTGCCATAGACTTTCCAACACTTCTTTTATATTAATTGGTTATATATTAAAGAAATATCTTATAAATATAATAAAAATAATACCTTTATTTATATCGTTCTAATTAGATTTTTCTATAAATAAAAATCAATATCGAAAATATAATATTTTGGTCAGTATTAAGAAATGATCTTGAAAAAAGTAAGATATTAATTTTTCTCATTTAAAGAGGAACGATTTCTACTTTAAGTGCATCTCCCTCATTCTTCAAACGCTTTTCTAAATCTTCTAAAGGTATGTTAGGAGTGGGTGTTATAACCGTCCACAAAGCTGTCTTATTCTTTTCTAATATTGCAGATTCTCCATACATCAAGGAGATTCCTAAATTACCAAAAGTTTTTGCTATCTTTGCTAATGAGCCAGGGACATCATCCATAGTAATTCTTAATTTAATTGGTTTTTGATCCTTATCTAATCCAACTGGTGCGATTTTAATTTCTTTCAATTCTGAATCTGCAACCATCATTAATTGCGTATTTATTGTTATTCCAAGACTTTTACGTATTACTTGTGGTAAAACTAGACGACCTCGTTCATCAATAGATATAATTCTTACTTCCTTCATAGATATCAAATTTTATTTAATTAGAATTTTAATAATAATTAATAGAAACTATTAATTTAAATATTTTATATATTGATTGATGATCTTCCTTATTGGTTAAATTACTATCTTATTAATTGCTTAATTTTAAATTTAATCTAATTTTAGAACATAAATAAAGAATAAAAGGTCTCATTTTTTATTTTATAGTAAAAATTTTTAATTTATCTCCCTTTTACTATATCTGATAATGTTTAGATTTAATAAAAAACTGAAACTTTACACACACTTTTAAGATATAAGAAATAAAAAAATTAAATGAATAGATTATAAATCTCAAAATCATAATTAAAAATAGATTGAATTTGAACATATAAACATTGGTTGATTTTAATCAAATAAGGTTATAAGATGAATACAGTATTAATCTATCCTCAACTTGAATTTATGGGTACTCAGCTAGCAACACCTCCTTATTCTATATTATTTATTGCTGATTATCTAAGAAAACGAAATATTGATGTAAAAACCTTAGATCTTCGATTTGATAAAATAAATCGAGTATTAAGTATTATTTATGAAACAGCACCAGAATATATAGGAATATCAGTAATGACTGGTCCTCAAATCTATCATGCATTGAAAATTAGTAAAATCATAAAAAAAGAATTTAAAGATATCAAAATTGTATGGGGGGGTGTCCATCCAACAATTCTTCCTGGCCAAACTCTTCAAAATCAACTAATAGATTTTGTAATTCGAGGAGAAGGTGAATTTTCTTATTTTGAATTAGTGAGTGGTAAAAAAAAAAGTCAAATAAATGGACTTTCTTATAAAAAAAATAATAAAATTATTCATAATCCTAATAGAGAGCTATTAGATAGTGCTGAGTTAAATAAATTATGTATTCCTTGGGATTTAGTAAATCCAATGAGATATATAAAAAATAATACTCTTAATTTGATAACTAGTCGTGGATGTCCCTTTAAATGTAGTTTTTGTTATAATACTTTTTTAAATAATTATTGGCGAGGATGGACCGCTGAGAAATGTATTCAAGAATTCAATAGAGTATTAAATTTTGATATTCAAAAAATCAATTTTTATGATGATAATTTTTTTGCAAATTCGGAACGAATTAAAATTCTCTTTAAATATTTCAAAAATAAAAGTTTAGAATGGAAAGCAGAGTTACGAGTCGATAAATTAACCTACTCATTAGCTAAAGAAGCAAAAAAGCATGGCTGCAGTCAAATGTTTTTTGGAGTAGAATCAGGTTCTCAAAAAATATTAAATATACTGAATAAAAAAATATCATTGGAAGATATAATTAGAAGTGCCAAAATAACTAAGGATATCAATATTATAGCAGATTATAGTTGGATGATTGGGATTCCTGATGAAACTAAAGAGGATTTACAAAAGACTATAACTCTAATAAAAAAAATAAAAAAGATCAATCCAGATTGTGATTTTTCAATAAAAATACTTTTTCCCTATCCTAAAACTTTAATTTATGAACGCGCTATTAAAAGCGGTTTCAAACCTCCCACCAACCTTTATAGTTGGTCTAAAATTCGAAGACAACGTGCACCTAATTATTTAAAACATAGAAATCAGTTAGAAATGATTACACTTATTAGTTCTATTGTAGGTAAGAAAATATTTACCCAAAAAAAAATACCAATTTTTAAATTAATTAGATCTCCAGCGTATCTTAGATGGAAAAAAGAAATATTTAGAGCTGGATATGAAAATGTATTTTTTAAACTATCTCAAAAATTTTTTGAAAAAATAATTTCTAAACATGATTCTAACCATTATGATCCTTTTTCACGTAAAATAATATCAACAAGGAATAATTAGATGATAATAAATTTTGGTTATATTTACTTATTATGTTGATTTTAATATTTTTATTTTTTAAATTATTAGATTTATGTTTTGAGAAGATTTGAAAAGAGAAATAAATATAAAAAAAAAAAACACTATAGTTAAAAAATTATTACATTACTGAATCACTTGTAGGAGGATCTCCTTGACCTTTATTACTGTTATAAATTTCTGTTATAAGATTGAGGAACTTTTCTCTTCTATTAGTAAAATGGCCTTTATCTTCATCTTTATTTCTTGCTAATGTGAATTTCCATTTCTTTATTTTTGCATTACCTTTTCCATCTAGTTTTAATTGTCCATTTTTCCGAACTTTGATTTTAACCAATATTTGCCCAGGTTTTTTTGGAATTATCTCAGCTAAATCATGCCACCGTATCCATTTACTTTTTCCAGCGGACATCATTGGAGTATTCATTCCCATTTTTAATCTCCAAGCAAATCCATTTTCGCTAGCTACAAGTAAACCATTATCATTATTAAGTTTACATTTTGAAGTAATTAATGGATCACCTACAGGATATTTACTCACTATTTTCTGATACATATCATCTCTATCTGGAGAAAGTTCCCAACCTTCTATTATAGGTATTTTAATCACCTTGTTTTTTGAATTTGAAATTTTATAATTATAATTATTATACTTATAAATATATCTTAGTGTTTTTAAAATTATTATATATTTTTTTTTTCTATATATAAAATTTATATATTTATAAATCATCTTTATCAGATAGTTAAATGTTTTTAAAGAAAAATCAAGTAAAATAGTTCCTAAATGGATTGAGAATTCTTTCTTCACCTATTGTTGTATATCCGAAATGACCTGCACAAACCTTAAAGCGGTCAGTTAATTCAGGATTGTTCATAATTTTATTCTTAATACTTAAATAAAGGATATCTTCATTTCCACCAGGAATATTGAATTCGCCCACATTTCCTTTAAATAAAAGATCTCCTGTAAAAATAACGCCATCAATTAAATGACCTCTGATTTCATTAATATCTTTAGAATAAAAGCATAAACTTCCTGGAGAATGGCCCGGTGTTTCCAAAGTAGTAAAGCTAAGCTCACCAATCTTTATAATATCTCCTTCATTCAACCATCTATCTGCCTTTATATTTGTATATAAACCTTTTTCAAGTAAAAATTCCATAGGTTGTTCTTGATTATTTTGTTCAAGGTTATTATTACTTCTTCCATCCATTAAATTGATTAAAATCTTAAGATCGCTTTCGCTTAAATCAGTTTGAAGTGGATTATATTCCTTTTCATTATACATTAGATTTGTGTCAGGGAAAATTTCTGAGATTTTATTTAAATACATTGTATGATCGAAATGTCCATGAGTCAACAATATTACTATTAGATCCGCTCCAATTTTGTTTATTTCATTAATGATTTTTTCAGGTTCAAAACCAGGATCAATTAAAGCTATTTCATTTGTGATATTGGAGCCAATAATATAACAATTCGTATCTGATGGACCAACCGTTATTTTCTTGAAAATCATAGGAATTTATAAATAAAAAAAAGACTTGTTTTCTATCCCTATAAAAGATATGTAATATAAAGATTTGTTAAAGAATAATGGTAATCTTTCACCTTTTTCTTTTTAAAATTATGTAATTTCGGTTAATATTGAAATCTCCTTATATCCTCTAATATTTCTTCTCTCTCATCTGGCGATAAACTAAGCATTTCTTTAATAAAAAGTTGTTTTTCTTCTTCATCCTGCCATTGAATTAGATTCACTTTATCAAAGAAATCTTCCTCCAATAAAGATAGCTTTATATCTTTCACTTTACTTAAATTCTCAAGAACTGGATTTTCTTCAATTATATGAATAATATGATTGTTATCTATATCTATCTTTACATTTTTCTTTAAATTATTCATATTTGTAATCTTTATAATTTTTATTTATATATTTTTCAATATTCTTATAAAAATGTTCAATTTTAACTCATCATTAGGTAATCATATACTTACAACTACAATTCCTCCTACACCAACACTTTTCTTGAGTAATTATTATCAAAAATGAAAAAAAAAAGGTAAATATTATTTTAGCTTTTAGTCAATTTCACTTATTTCCTCTATTTATACTAAAGGTACGTAACTAACACTAGGAAACACATCAATTATACCTACATAATATTCTGCAATCAATTGAGCATCAGTAATATCTATGTTTCCATCCATATTCACATCCGCTTGTCCTTTATAGAAGGGTACATATTTTTCCACTCCAAAGTAATCTTGAGCGATTAATAAAGCGTCAACTATATCAACGTCTCTATCCCCGTTAACATCTCCGAGTATAAATGCAGCATCGTTGTAATCGGGATATTCTTGAGTGAAATCACGACAATAAGCGCCCATATAGTTATCATATGTATCCTCTGCATTTATCTGTATATGTTTGATAAAAGGATTAGTCCAATTATTCCATACAACCTCACCACCAACAATTATCTGTTCAGAATAATTTTCACAATTATATCCCCCCACATCTATGTGATAAATAGATTCAATACTGTGCCAACGAGTTTCTGGTGTACTTTTACCTTCGCCAAGTAAATTCCATTCACAATCAAACATTAGTGAATGATAGCAATAATCGAAACACCACGCAGTCCATCCTAAATTAGGATTTTTTTGTAGATATGATTTCATTATTTTTCCATAAACAGCATTTTTTTCTTCAAATTGTAGAAAACAATCCAATAGATCTGGTCCGGTCGTTTCATATCCCCATTCTGTCATAATAACTGGACGATATTTTAAGGTATAATCCATCCATTTTGGTATAAGCTGTATATCTGGTTCCAATGTACATTTGGCAGGATAAATATGAGCTACATAAGCTATATTGGGACTATCAATAAATTTTGTACTCTCATATGGTATTTCATCAGGATTGGGTTTAAAACAATAAGGTAATGAGTGAGCATAATCAGGTCCGGCAATAAGGATTAAATTGTTTGCGGGATCGGTTTTTGGAAAACTTAAATTTGTATTATTATATTGATTTACTAGATCTACATATGGACTCCAATCCCCTGTCCTTATTGCATTAACGATCCCTTCAGCTACATCTATATAACAATCCCATCCCGTTCTTCCACCACTAGCAGGGAAATAAGGTTCGTTCAATAATTCAAAAATAACATTTGAGTGGTTTGCATAATGTTCGACCATATAATTCCAAAACTCGATTGTTTCTGCCAAATTATTATCTTGTAATAAATATCCTACTCCATGCCAATCAATGATTGCATAATATCCTTTTTCGATACAATATTGAATGGCACGATCAATGACTTTAGAGAAAAACTCTGCATGTGTCATATTCAACATTATAAGAGTCGATCTTGGCGAAAGAAAAGGACTATCTTCATCATAACACCATCCATGTGGTCCTGTTTCATCATTTACCCGAGGGTGAATAGGTAAACGAATTGCATTTATATTAAATCCAGTTTCATCAATTAGATCAATTATACCCTCAATATCCATAGGTCCCGCATGAGAGCGATGACCTTGCCAAATTGCATGGATATCTGTCAAACTTACTCCACGTAATTGAACTTTATTCCCGTTTGAATCAATAATCCAGCGAGAATATTCAAAAGGATACTGGGGATCATTAGGATCTGTAATCTTTGGCACCGTTAAAGCCGGAAGAGTTGGTTCTGCATTTACATGTTGAGAAGTAGAAATGTTTGATGTTGGTACACTAATTTTTAATGTTAAGAAGAATCCCATAAATACTGTGCTTAATATTAGAATAGTTGTAATTTTCCGATATTTCATTTTTAAAAATTCCTCTAATTTTTTTTATATAATTATTTAATAATTCTGAAGAGAAGTCTTTTAATAAATGCATATGGACAAAAATTGAAATTTTGAAAATCTTTACCACTATTAGGTTATATTTTTTCTAAACTATCACAGATTAAATACGAAAAAATAATTTAAAATTTTAATATTGAAAAAAAAAAATATTATTATTATTGTCTTCTTTTCCTTAGATTTATCATAGTAAGGACCGTAATCCATAAACTTCCTAGAAATATAAATAAATCATATCCAGGAATCTCTCCGCCTCCATGTATTACCTTATTTACTATAACATAAACAGAATCAGTTGCATTGTTTCCACTTCCATCATATACGGTAATTGTATAAATATATAGCCCAGGGGATAATCCATCAACATTTATTGTGATAGCATTACCAGAACTCCAGGAATCAGAAGCTACTTGACTACCATTTTGAATTATAGTATAGGTTGTTGGATTGTCATCTGTTGCTGTCCAGGTAATAGAATTTCCAGTATCTCCTTCAACATAATTAACATTAGAAGGCGAATTAAGAACTGGAGCTTGTGTAGGTGCTCCTTCAACCTCTACACTACCATCAATAGCGTTAGGAGTACCTATTGTTTCTATCATTGTATCTGCTAAATCTAGAATGGATAAATCTAATGAAGTACTACCTGCGCCAACTGCGGTCCAGGTAATGGTTAACAAGTGAAGTTGAGAGCTTGGACCTGTACCCGTTGCTTCAAATCCAGCTATTGTAACCAATCCATTATCATTATCAATATTGACGGCAGAAACAAATCCTTCACTACCAGCTTCGACATCATTATCACTTGCTATTTGAATAACGTCTTCATTATAAGCAATATCAAATCCATAAGCGGCTAAGTTCTGACTACCAGTGTTAACATAGATTTCAGTCTCAAAAGTATCTCCAACTGTTTGGGTTGATACTGAGCTGAACCATACATCTCCAACAGCAGTAGAAGTGACTTTTATATTAACGGTGTCTGAATCATATAATCCATCTCCATCATAAACAGTACAGTTAATGATCCAATAACCATCTGATAGACCATCAATACTCACGGTGATTTCAACACCAGAACTCCATGAACCCCTTGCAACTATCGTACCATTTTGAGTTATAGTATAGGTTGTAGGATTGTCATCTGTTGCTATCCAAGTAATTGAATTTCCTGTAGTACCTTCTTGATGAAGAACTGGAGCTTGTGTAGGTGCTCCTTCAACCTCTACACTACCATCAATATCGTTAGGAGTACCAATTGTGTCTGTATCTGAATCTTGTAAATCGTCAATGGTTAAATCTAATGAACTGATACCTGCACCAAATGCAGTCCAGGTAATGGTTAATAAGTGGAGTTGAGAGCCTAGGCCTGTACATGTTGCATATCCAGCGATCTCAACCAATCCATTATCATTATCAATACTGACCATAGAAACAAACCCTTCATTACCAGCCTCTATATCATTATTACTTGCTATTTGAATAACGGATTCATTGTAAGCAATTATAAATGCATATAAATTTAAATTCTGACTACCTGTATTGACATAGATCTCAGTCTCAAAAGTATCACCAACGGTTTGAGTTGATACTGAGCTGAACCATACATCTCCACCAATAACAGGATCGACAGTTACATTTACAGTAACTGAGTCTGAATCAGATAATCCATCTCCATCATTAACGGTACAGGTATAGTTATAAGAACCTTCTGATAGATCATCAACACTCACGGTGATTCCAACACCAGAACTCCATGAACCTGAAGCTACTTGAGTTCCATCTTGAGTAACTGTATAGGTTGTAGGATTGTCATCTGTTGCTGTCCAAGTAATTGAATGTCCTGTAGTACTTTCTTGATAGTAAACATCTGATAGAGAATTAAGAACTGGAGCTTGTGCAGGACCTCCTTCTACAACTACACTACCATCAATATCGGTAGGAGTACCTATTGTTTCTATAATTGTATCTGCTAAATCTAGAATGGATAAATCTAATGGACTGCTACCTGCACCAACTGCGGTCCAGGTAATAGTTAATAAGTGAAGTTGAAAGCTTGGGCCTGTACCCATTGCTTCAAATCCAGCTATCGTAACCAATCCATCACCATTATGAAGATTGACGACAGAAACAAATCCTTCAGCACCAGCCACTACATCATTAACATTTGCTATTTGAATAACGGATTCATTGTAAGCAATATCAAATCCATAAGCACCTAATTTGCGACTACTTGTATTGACATAGATCTCAGTCTCAAAAGTATCACCAACGGTTTGAGTTGATACTGAGCTGAACCATACATCTCCATCTTGACCAGATAGATTAAGTGTTTTAGAAATAGAAGACTCTGGCGTTGACAAATTAATATTCATTGTTAAGTAGAATCCCATAAATACAGTGCTTAATATTAGAATAGTTGTAATTTTCCGATATTTCATTTTTAAAAATTCCTCTAATTTTTTTGTATTTTTATTCTATTTTTTTTTTTATATATTTATTTAACTAATGTGAAGAGAATATATTTTATAAAGCCGTATGGACAAAAAGTGAAATTTTGACAAGATTGGTAAAATTTACCATTAAATGTAGTAAATTCAGCAGAAATTTTCTATCATTTTTGTGCAGATTTTATAAAAAAATAAAATAGAATATAATTTTAGAAAGTTGAGTTTATAGCTATATTATTTCCAACTATTTAACAGAATGTTTTTCTATATTCAATTAAACTTTTTTTTTTGGCTTTTTAACATTTCATTGAGGATTTTCTTCCTTTCTTTTGAAGTAAGATTTGTTAATTCTTCAATAAAAATACTTTTCTCGTTTATAGGTAGATCTAGTTGATCTAATTTTTTTAGTTCTCCAGAACTTAAAGAAGAAACAAGAAAATTTTGAATAGTAGGACTAAATTCTAATAATTCATCTGAATTAATGAAGTTATTTAATATATGATTATTACTCTTAAAAATATAATTACTTCCAGGCTTTCCTATAAAATAATCAGGGAGATACTTTTTCCTGTTTAGAGAGTAAATCAATATTGAACAACTAATAATAATAGACGCATTTATTATACTAATAGGTGATAAAAGATTGTTAATTAAAGCAGTAATTATAGCATAGAAGGGATTTTCATCATCAGGTTTTTCATTATCTGGTTTATAAATCGGATAATGATCTACAGAATTAGCATTTCCAGAAATATAATAATATCCATCACAAATACCATCTTTATTTTGATCAACACCCTTATAATTATCCCAATAATTACCTATTGTCCCATTATCCCAATTATTATTACTTCCATCATCCCTCGCATGTACAATATTATTATGAAATTCATTAATATAAAATAAATTACCTCCTGAATTTTCCATTACTTTAATTCCAACAAAATTGTCTGTAAAATTATTTCTCTTAAAAGTTGAATTATAACAATTTTCTATATGAATACCATTAACACTAAAACTAATAAAATTAGAATCAATTGTAATATTAAATGTATTTAATCCAAGAAATATAGAATATAGATTATTCTCGAATGTGTTATTATATATGATGATATTATATAATTGAAAAGTAGTATTTGTATTACTTAGATGTAATCCATTATAGGAATTATCTTTAATAATATTGTTTATAATCTCAATTTCTTTTGAATTTGCAATTATAATTCCATCGTATGAGTTATCTGAGATTATATTATTTTCTATTTTTAAGTTATTGATAAGATTAAAATTGATCCCAACACTGCATTTGTTAATTATATTATCTTTTATCAATATATCTTCACTAGAATCTGAATTAAGCCCAATAAAAGTACTTTCATTTATTTTATTATTTATAATATTAAAATTATCTGAATTTATGATATTTATTCCAATTTGATGATAGTGTGTAATTGTATTATTAATAATTTCATTATCAGTACATAATCCGTCAAAATTAATACCATAAATTATATTATTAGAAAAGGTATTATTTACAATTTTCACTAGGGTACTTCTTGTTAAATAAATACCACTAATATCATTATTTTGAAATAAATTATATTCGAATGAAAGATTAAAACAATTATCTACAATTAATCCGTCGCCATTATTAGAAGAAATATTATTATTAATGAAATGGCTATTAGTGGTATTATATAAAAAGACACTACTGAGTGTATTATTCAGAACATTATTATTTCTAAGAGTAATATTATTTGAATATAAGAGTATTATACTATAAGATGAATTTTTTATATTAAAATTTGAAATTGTTGAATTATTACAGTTAATTAATATAATTTGTCCTGGAGAACCATAAATTGTAAAATTTACCGTACTTAAATTTGTAGAATTAGTAAAATAATAAATAGAATTATCATTCACTTTATTTGAAGTATCAATTTCATAGGATGTTAGTTCTGTTAAAGAATCTTCTTGATTCAAAAATATTCCACACATTTTTAAATCATTATTTTTAATTATATGACTCTCCCCATTTCCAGTAAAATATATTCCAAACTCACATCTTTTTATGAGATTATATGAATAATTACCATTTTCAGCATAACCATGTATAAAAATACCATATTTAGAAAAAAGTACTGTATTATTAAATAAAGTGGAATTATTACCTCTATCGATTATTCCAATGGAATTGGAATTAATCAAACTATTATTTCTTACGAAAGTATTTTGAGCCATATCCATGATTGAAATTCCATCATTTGTTATATTAATACAATTATTATCGATTATAGTGTTATTGATTGATTCTGTAGCTACTTTAGGTATTATTTCATAGAACTTTATAGATATTCCATCCCCAGTGCAATTATAGATAATGTTATTTTTAATAAGATTATTATAACCACCAATTTCAATACCATCCCCGAAATAAGTTACCACATTACTTATGTTATTTTTAAATATAAAAGCATCCTGAGTATTACCTGTGATACCCCTCCCATTTTCCACAATATTATTAATCTTATTCTTAATCACATCAATATTATTACTCCACTGTAATGAAATTCCATCATTTGAATTGGAATCAATAGTATTTTCTTTAATTATACTATTATTACTATGGTATATTTTTATTCCATCATATCTATTGGAATCAACTGTATTTTCTTTAATTGTGCAATTATTACTATGATAAAGTGTAATACCATGTCTAACATTTAGATAAACTATATTTTCTTTTATCGTACAATTTCTACTATATTTTAAAATAATTCCTATTCCACGATTTTCAAAGCAGTCATTATTTTCTATTGTTCCATTACTTACATTCTCTAAAAGAATTCCCCCGGTAGAATATTCTTGATTTATATAAGAAAATGAATTATAAAGAGTACAATTTCTGATAGTAAAATATTTATCAGAATCGGTTATATGGATTGGAATCATATTATTCATTCCATTTATGGTGATATTTTCAATTATATATTGATCATTCCATAAACCAGAACCATTACACCATTCTTGGTTTACTGCCCATGTCCAGTTATGTGCTCCTATACCAGTTGCACTTCCATTAATAAAAATAGGTGAAAGATACCAATAATCTGAATTTTTTATTGATCTATTATCAATATTACTTGAATTATTTACAGAATAGTTTTTTGAAATATAAAATCCTGAATTTAAAAAAAGGGTAATAACTATATATAAAATGAGTATTAAAACTAAGATAAATGGACCATTCTTAAATACTTTTCGTGAATCCAGTTTTGGAGCGCTCATTTTATATTTTTCTTATATTTTCTCTAATTTATTTTATTTAATCCTTTTTTCAATCCATTTTATATAAAAATATTTTTTTTAATAGATTTGTCATAAATATAATTAAAGTAATAGTGATATAATAAACAAATTGAACAAAAATTGAATTTTCCATAGTATTACATCTTCTGATAAGAGTTGATTTATTTTTTTGATACGTCATTTTTTCATAATTTGTTAAGAAATTTTACTTCTTCTATATATGATTTGATTATATATATCATAATTTATTACATATTTTTTTTTTTTATTAGATAATTCCACAATTTTAAAATCCATTAATTTCTCTAAATATTTCTTTACTGTATTATAGTGCATAGAAAGTATATTAGTAATATCTAAAGCACTTATAGGATGCTTTTTTTCCTTAAATACATTCAATATTAATTTTACTTTTTCATTTGCAATATAATAAAAAATTTTATAATATTTGGGTTCTGATTCAAACGAAAATATAACTTTATGTTTTTCTATCATTATTGTCTTTACAAATTCAAATTTAACTAAAAAGTTCAAATGCCAGATTACCTGATTAGCTCCTACATTGAATTTTTTTCTCAGATCATAAATAGTTGAACCAGGATTATTTACAATATATTCATATATATTATGTCTTAAAGGATTTTCTAATATGTTATCTTTAACAAGTTTCGAACCTATTATGATTACTCTTTTTTTAATTAAATCTTTTACAATCCTTAAGATTTTTGCTTTAGTAAAGTTTTGATTATTTTTTAATTGGAAATTTAAAAAATGAGTTAAATCCATGATACGAGAGATTGGCTTTTTTTTTGTATATTTTTTTATTAAATTGTATACAATCTTCTCATCTTTTATTGAATATATTATACTCATTTAAAAATCTCAGACAATTAAGATTTGGAATAATTATTTAATTCTATAAATTATATTTTTAATAATATTTCTGATTTAAAAAAACTGCTTTTTTTATTTTTTTTTTCTTCACATATTTTAAATCATAATCTTTATTAGCACATGCCTTATTCTATTTTTTAGTTATTCAAAGTCATTCAAGTTAACAAAACATTTTGGTACGCCCC